>Ga0080013_1002748_pt1 | contig 19917 bp, 8 predicted proteins | sample ETNvirenome_6_85_FD_69236 | JGI IMG/M metagenome (GOLD analysis project Ga0080013, IMG submission 69236) | Marine viral communities from the Pacific Ocean - ETNP_6_85 (SPADES assembly) (version 2) | ecosystem: Environmental > Aquatic > Marine > Oceanic | place: Pacific Ocean | collected 2013-06-19 | reverse complement strand
GGGCTCGTCAGGGGGCTTGAAAAGAAAATCAAAGTCTGTGATCTCAACTTGGTCGTCATACTTGGACCACTCATCTTTGTCCTGCCGTGAGCCGAACCTGCGGACAAGATAACCAAGGTCGCGGCCCGACTTGTCGCAGATCCAGCACTTGTAGGCGGACTTGTCGACGTTCACAGACATCTTCAGCTTGTGGTGTTTGCAAAAGGGACAACCAAACAAATACTCGTGACCGGACTTATAGCCTCGACCAAGAACGTTCTTGATTATTTTGAGCTTCTCGCTTCGCATATTACCCCCGCCTTAGCAATCACAAGCGAATCTGCCCTGTCGTAAGACTCAGGCTTTGGATTGCCGTGACGAGTATAATCTATCACGAAATCAGGTTCGTTGTCAAGTAAAAACTTTAGGACGACTGGTTTTGCCTTTTCTCCCCGGGGTATTTTGATGCCACAAAGTTTCCGGGCAGACGTAGCCGCGAGATATTCTGGCTTAATTTTATATTTATCAAAAACAAGCCAAGACACGACGCCGTTAAAACGAGACAAAGTTGAAAGAGTTTTAGCAGACGAGAAACCTGAACGGAACGATTGTAACGACTGTTCAATATAAACTGCTGCAATTCTTTTTCCGTATTGTTTATGTATCTTCCCCAACGCTGCTTTAACATGTACCACCTTATCAAAAAAATCTTTATATTTGCGTGTATCCCAAGCACCGTTGAGAATTACTTTATCTCCGTCAAGAAGAGTATATCCCGTGATGCTTGTAGATATGTCTAGTCCTAGTATCATATAGTATTATAACACGTTATATATCTAATTTCAACTTAAAAGTGTAATTTTGATCTTCTTTTTTCTTTACTGGGTTGGAAAGCGAGGCTACTGCTATCAAATTTTGCTGTTCATCATATATGCCAATTTTAGAAATAAACGTTTGTTTCTCAAACGGCGCTTCGGGATCTTCATATGAAGAACTTATGGTATTTTTGATATCAAAGTCCTTTTCTTTATACAAATAAGAACTTGAATATGGCGTGAGAGATGCAGTTTGTCTGGACACCACATATGTAGGATTGTTAGAGTGATTTTGCTCTCCCTTTTCTGTATGGGCCATCATAGTTACAACTGGAGTGTAAGTGGTACCTTCAAAAGCCAAAGAATAACTTGCCGAGTTTCTAAACCCGGTTCCAGGGTCATTTTCAATATCTCTTGGGATGCTATCATTTGCACCGACGGCATAATACAGCCACGATGATGTAACAGGAGTGGCATCATTGTTATAATCGATCTTGGTGTGGCCGGTGGAAGTCGGTGATAAATCCCAGGATCCCGTAAGAATAACAAACCCTTCATTATAAAGTACCAAGCCGGCTATATTTCCACTACCTGCGCTACCGGTGGGCCCAATCTGTACTAATTCACCGTTTCTCTTTTCATCCATCAACCTTCCCACCAAGGTACCGGTTATAAAATAACGTAAATCAACGGATCCGCGTCTGATTGAAGACCCAAAAAATATACTGGGGATTGAAATTAGATTTACAGCTTCGCCCGTGTCGTCATTCTCGGTCGAAAACCTATCGAAATCAAATAACGGGCTAAAAACTTTATAATTGTTTATGGTGTTCTTTAGCGCGCTTCCGGTGGAGGAGGATTGAAAATCATTATTTGATTTACCGTCCGAAGCTCTAAAAGACGGTGTATGGGAAAATAATCTTCTCTCTATCGAAGAAGACAAAGGATATGAACCGGTAACATCCTCCCCATAAAGAAAATCTCTATTAAAATTTGTTGTAGAGATAGTCTTGAAAGACATCAAGCTGGTAGATTTAGTAATAATGGGATAGATCGATGTTGGGGTAGACGGATCATGATCTCGGTCAACATTAAGTTCATACAAACTTATATTACCGGCCCTACCAGTAGCGCCAGGAGCTGGGGGTGCGTGTATGCCAGCCGGCACGGAAGCAGTAAAGGCGCCCTGTATTCTGGGGCGCTTATTGTAATAAACCGCGGAGTTGTAAATAAAAAATTCACTCTCGGGATGTGCTTTTATCTGGTTATAAAAGACATCATTTTGTCCAAATTTCTTATAGCACTTAGACATTTTGCATCCTTTAGAAGTCTAAGCGAACCCTCATTGTAAAGTCTCTCGTCGGATCCTTCCTAATAGGCTCAGACAGCTTGGCAACAGCCATTAGAACTCTATCCGGCGAATAAAGACCAATTGTAGTAATATACGCCACTGGCGGCAGGTCCGCTAAATCGCCCTTGACACGAATTTTGCTACCTGCCAAATAAGTCGGGTTAGAACTATAATTGAATTCATTGTGGTTTGCTCTACAGAAATAGATTGTAGAATTTAGTTCAGTTGTGTTCTGGAACTCCATGGTCACAAGTCGGTTGCGGAAGCCATCGCAGTTCCCAGAAATCTCTGAGCCCGTCAGGGCATGCACGACGCTTGACTCCCCGGGCGTGGCTGTCCCGTTCTCTGAGCTAAAGTAATTAGAAGCGGTGACTGGTATCAGAGGATTGTCCGAGTCGCCTGCCACCGTGGTGACGGCGTCGTTGGACAGATTACCAAAAATCGATGCTGTTAGCACAGCAATTCCGGCTTGATAGTATAATAGTCCCAGCCTCTTTCCTCTGGTGTCATACAAAACGCCATATTCCCCAGCCGGAGAATTAACGCGGTAATCAGTCGTGGATCCCGTATCGGTTAGTGTAAGGTTATCTTCCGGTGCTGAATAAACTCCACCAGTTGCAACAGTGATCGAGAAAGAGCCTTTCTTAATTTCGTCTTTCATCAAAAGTCTGGAAAAACAAATAAAGAATGCTTCGTTAATCTTTCCGGTGTCTCCCGACAGGTCGCCATCGCGGTCGAATCGGCGCACACTGCCGGTTTCATCAAAACCGACGAGGACCTGCGCCATTTCGTTATAAATATTAATCTTTTTAGCATTTTGCGAGGAAGCAGAGGCCGACAGAGCACTGGTGGCCGAATACCCAACCGTTAAGTCGAATATATGGTTCGCAGACCCGCTGAGATATGGATAATCATACACAGACTGAAACATTCCGTGAGAATAGTTTTTAATATTCAAATCAGTATAGGTTCCGGACGCGATTGTTCCGGTTATCGGAACCATCTCATGCAGGAGTGTTCTAGTTGTGGTTCTGTCGCTATCTCTAAGTGTCTTGAAAGTTTGTGCCATTTTTATACCTTACCTTAAACCTTTCTAATAAATCTAACAGGAATATCGATTCTATAACCCGTAGTAACTCCTGTCACCCGGATAAACGAATCGATGTTCTTGACTGTGGTCCCCTCAACAGACACCGTACTTCCAATCTTATCAAAGAGAGCAGAATTTGATGTTAGATCAATCGAAGGGCTTATTCTAAATTGTAAAACGGTGCCGCGGGCTCCGGAAATCACCTGCGTTGATGTGGAAGCGTAGTTTTCGAGATTATCAAATACAAAGCGGCCGGCTGCGGCCGCCGAAAGATAATATCTTGCTATGCCATCGTCGTCAATAAAACTCAATCGGGCCGAGGTGGCGCCTGCTGATGAAATAATAGATCCCAAACGATTATCAATGTCAATCATATATTGCGTTTCATTCAATTCAGGGTCGATTGTTGAGCCAGGAGGAACGTCGGCGTTATCGATACCTTGGTCAACTCTAATATATTTACCATCGTCGCGCGTGTATGCGTTAATGATACCAGTTACAGCCGAAAACAAATCTTCTGTGTTCTCTGTCACACAAAGAACAAAGTTTTCACTGCTGTGTTTCGCGGTGGCGGTTCCAGCGAAAACCTCATTAAGCTCCAAAATTGGCAAGTAGAGGTGGCTCATGTTAGTAACAGTCATTAGCTTCGAATGCATAGAACTGGCGTTATTTGTAAAAGCTTCAAGCACAGGAGTTTGCGCCAAAGTCACATCCATGTACACGCTGCCGGTGGTAGCATCGAAAAGACTATAATCTATCTCGTCGTCTCCAAATGCAAAATGAGTAATCTGGAAATTGCCCTTTGCCATTCTCATTCTGCCTTCGTCGGTTAATACAGCGTCAAGTATGATGTCGCCGCTATTATCTAAAAATGCCATTTGTACTCCTCACAATAATTAGTATTTACACTATATAAATAGTTGTTGTTTTGAATAAAAACTATAATGTTTTAATATCCGCGGCCGCCAGAACCGCCAGAGCCGCCGGATCCTCTAGTCATAGATCTAGTTGTAGTTCTGGCGGCTCTTGAAGTTCTTAATCTCTCTGCACCGGTAACAACGTTTGCGCGTGGGCGTCTAAATCGAGTGGCACCGTATTTTCTGCGGAGCCGTGTTACAGCCTCTGGGTTTCTTACCCCATAAGCCCGATTAATAGCATCGGCCCGGGTTGTGGTCGGAGGATTCACTGTCCGCCGGGGGGAAGGTTTAGGTTCCGGTGGTGGACGTGGTGGACGCATGGTTAGCCTTATGGTTGAATCCTTTCTATAAGACTCATTTTCTTCTTCAAAAGTTAAATACGCACTCATTATGATGCTACCTCGTCTACTTCGTCGGGGGGTGTTCCGGTTATACTAACGCTGCAACTCTTCCCTGTATCTTTTAGGTGATTAGTTTCAAATTTCACATTTAAATCCAATTTTCTGCAAGTTTCTTTAGAAGTTACGCGAACTTTGAATGTTTTGCCCCATATGGATTTGGCCCCTGCTCCTAGCGGTATTTTACCGGAGCGATCTGCGTGGGCGAGCGCGCTGGACGCGGCGTCGAAATGATAATCATCAAGAATTATTGGATTCACAATAGCCTGTCCTATACTGGGTCTAACGTGCAATAACCGGTTCATGGTCTTTGAAGTTGGTGGTGGGTGTAATATATCAAAATCAACAGTCCGTATAAGTAAATAGACAGCACCATCGTCATCGACCAATTCTACTTCGTAAACTGGGGTTGGGTTGGAGAAAAGGGACCACATGCCCGATGTCTGCTGGAGTTCCTCGGGCGTGGCTCCGATTGTCGCTGCGACGAGGGCTGTCGTGTTCTCATACGCGATGGCGGTGTCCCCGGGGGTCTCATCTGGGGTTGGCACGTCCGGACGGTGTGGCTCGGGGAACCCGAACGGTATTTCGGCGAGGTGGCCTTCTTCATCGAGGAGCCTATCCGAACCAATCGTCCTAAACGTATAATAATATTTTTGATTTGGAACCATATCGTCAATAAAGCTTGCCGCGTCGGCAGATTGTTTGGACATTTTATCAAAGTCTGTGCTCACAAAAGCTCTTAAATGGCCAGAAAAGTCTTGATAATTTGTTGGGGGTTCAGTCATTCTATAGATTTCGAATCCTGACGGAGGGACACCTCCAGGGTGTGATTTGAAATCAATCTCTTGCCTGAAAAAGTTTTCATTTCTAAGCCTTTCGCGAGAAAAGAAATGTTCCCCGCGGTTAATATATATTGGGATCTGGCTCTCGACGCCCATACCGTTCGACAAATTAATTAGCATCTTGTCATTGACCGCCCTGTAAGGAATTAGGTCGACCAACGGACGAACAGGAGGGTGTTCAAGAAGCCTTCCTTGGAAAGTAAAATATGGAACTTCAAGAATCTTTATACAAGGATTAGAATAAACATATATAGTTTCTGTAGGTATAGGTAGATCGGGGTCGCAGGTGAAAGGAGGCTCTGGCTCGTCTGGAGGCGTAGTATCGTCTGGAGGCGTAGTATCGTCTGGAGGGTCACCGCTTGGATCGTCTTCCTGGCAGGAACAACTGATTTCCACGATCATATCGCCGGTAAGAGGATCTGGCCAAACCCTGACCTCAAGTTTTCCCGAAGTGCAAAAGTCCACCGGTAGCCCTGCTGTTCCGACGACGCCGTGGGCATCGAGATGTTCGAGATTCCCGGATGTGGCGCTGCCCAACCACTCCCGGATAGCCTCTTCGTTACCTGCAAGTAGAGACAGTTCAAACCATGCGGCAGCCGTCGCGTCCGCCGCGGCGATCGGCGGGTCGATGAGATAGTCCTGATATGTGTTCTTATCGAAATTATATCTCCTCCACCAAGCAGTGCATTCTTCTTCTGGAACTACTACTTCCTCGGGAGGCGTAGAATCATCCTCGGGAGGTGTATAATCTTCCTCTTCTTCCTCCTCTTCTTCGGGGGGCTCATGGACTACTGGGAGTTCCCCTCCTTCATAGAAATATGAAGTTCCAAGAACCATCTGGTAAGCAGTGACTTCGTAAACATAACCCTTGTTGTATTTTATTTGTGTGTCAATATAATGAATGAGGTCTAGTTCGCTTGTGTTGGCAAGATATATATTTTGAAGTGGTGTGTGTTCGTAGAACTCGCCCGCAATGGTCTCGAACTCGGTGAGGGCGGCCTTCAACTTGTAAGTTTCTGCATCCCACTTTGAAATCTTATATGCTACCGTCTCTGAATGATTTAAGCCTGTCTGGAGAAGTTGTCTGTATCCTGTAAAATTTCTACTGACATAGGCCGCGGCTTGAAGTTTTAACAAATCAAATTCGTATTGTCGAGCTGGCTGAAGGACGCCGGCCGCGACGCCGCGGCCTCTGGGATCTGCTAAAATTTTTGAATGTACGTCGGGGCCTATAAACTCATTATCTAAGGGCATGCCAACGACCGGTGATGGAGGACTAAAACATGCGGCGGAGTCCTCAAACCATTTGCAAAAATCTATCGAATTCAAGTGGGCGCTGTATGCAGGGCGCGCTTTTGTTTTCAATGTCTTGCTTACTATGTCGGCCTCAATGATTTGAGCGTTAACAGCCATTCTCCTCGTAGCTTCGGCTTCTCTCGCGAGAGGAGGTGGCGCGCATGGAGATGTATAACGCCCTTCGTCTAGACGACGGAGAAAATGACCTTCCATTTTTCTCTTGGCAAGAATGCTGGCAAATTCCGCGTCTCGGTCGGTCGAAAATTGTAGATCTGCATGATATGGGAAGAATTCTGCATAAGGAGCCGCTTCTCCAAGCTTTGATGTTGTTATAGCTGGTGTCAACAAACTTCTAAACCCCGTCGGGGCTTCTAAAAGGTGATCGATTCCCGGGTCGCAAACATTTTCACAAGTTGCAGTCTTGAGAAATCTAGCCGGGCCGGTATTTTCAAGCGTCAAATACAAATTTGGCAAATCTTTTTCTTCCAACTCCGGGTCGGAAGCAAACTCCTCGTATTCGTCATTTAAATAATTATAACTAAAAGTTAGGCCAGAAAACAGAACATTACTCTGCAAATCAAAATGGTTTAGGGTCAAATCAGAAAATGGAGTCATCATTTCAAAAGCGACATCCGATTGCATGCACCAGCCGCGCTCGTCGGGATCCGCGGTGCCAAATACATCAAGTACATTTGTCATAAATCCTGGGAGGACCAAGTAATCTGGATCTACTTGGAGTCGACCAATATTATACTCTTCCAAAAATTCTGAATACTTATCCTCCGGAAGATTCCAATAAGGGGTGAAATCTTCTTGTCTGATTGGGCCGCCGCCATACAAAAATGCTCGGAATGATTCTACGGGATCGGCACCGGTGCCAAGGGCAGATGGACCGAAAAGCTTTCGATTAGGAGTTATCCGAAGTGCATTTTTGTGCGCGATAAATGGACAATAATCTCTTCTATCATAAACGGTTGTTTTTCCCACCTTGACGAAAAATGGCAGATCGTCGCGAACCTTTTCTACGCCATATTTGGAGCCAGGATAAGCAGTATTCGGCCAATATCTGCCCAACAGATCTCGAAGCGGATCGGCGGTGCCGCCGATCTTATTACCGTCTATATACCTAACTCTTTTGCCTGCTTTTGACATTATCCGGCCCTAAACATATCTGCGTGGTCGACAACTATTGTCTGAAAATAATCAATAATACCTGGGGACTTATCGTCCATAAATTTATCTGCCGTCACAACAAACGACTCGTGAAAATCTCTAGCGGCGGGTGCCGGTAAAGAAGCTCCTGCTGAAGGCCGAAAAACAAAATATCTATTATAAATAGGAACATCTAAAGATTTTGTTTGGCCTATTCCGAAACGTATGTCTTCGTGAGGTTGCAACCTACACATGGTGGGCCGAGGACTTCTCACGAGTTTGCGGTAAGCATTGTAATTTAGGTCTTTCCAAATTGGATCTCGCAATTGAATCTGTCCATCTTTTCTAGGATAACTATCCAAATATTGTACCTTCACAATCATATCATAATTATATCGATAAAATTCTGTATATGACCCATCCTGCAACAGGTCAACGCCCAGATCGAGCCAATTCTTTCTAACAACAGGAGACCTTCCAAATATCAACGAAAGCGTTTGTATAGGCAAATTAAAAAGCTTTTTAATTTTACTTCTACTTAGCAAATCGGGGTTTTTCTCTGGATCGAGCTTTTTCATGCTGGTTCTAAACCCGAATTCTTTTGGATCATTTTTGTCCTGTAGCGTTGCGTCGGTTGCCAGAAACGAAAGCATTTCTTTCCCTATTTCTGTTACTAAATTATTTCTTTCCTCAAACTCATATACGGAGTATTCTTTCTTTTTATTATTTCTTATATTTTTCTTGTTAAATTGCTCATTATCAAGAAAATCGCCAGATTCTACAAAATATTTATCATTGCCCCCGCTTGAAACACCAATCGTCTCGCTGACCACATCTCTTTCCTTATTTCTGTCCAGCAAATCGAAATCCACCGTTATCCCCTCGCCTTTGAGAATATTATCAATCGACTGATAAAGCTCTTTGTTCTTATTCTCGCCCTTGAATTCCTGAAGGGTGTTGGTTTGGCCGGATCTATCTAACAGATTGGCAGTCATAAGCGCATACTTATCTAAATCATCCGGGCCGCCACTTTGGTCGTCTAGATTCAAAACTTTTTTGCCGGCTCGGACAGTCCTGGGGCCCAAAAAAAGAGTCTGATTTTTCTCGATGCTGCTAGTAAAGGTGTTTGTTGTTGTTTTATCCACGGCTATTTCCTTCGGAAGCTTGCCTAGTGCTGTTCCAAGGGCCGTGGGTGCGCCGGAGACTAAAAATCTTTTTCTCTGGGTCGTTATTAAATTATTATACTCTTTTTCGCTTACCTGTTTCGTCGATTTATTAGTTGTTGTAGGTTCGGTTTGCTTTTTAGTGTCAATATTTTCGTTAAGATACGAAATCCCATTTTGCGAAAAATTGCCGTCATATATATCATCAAATCTTTTTCTGATCTGAAGCTTCGGTATTGTTTTGGGGGAGCCGCGCAAAACACTAACATTTTTAGTTCTGCCACTTGAGGGCCGTGTTTGATCTCCCAAAACAGCTTTTACCTTAGAATCTAAAGAAATCATCTGACCAATCACATGTGTAATCCCCGTGGGGGTGCCAGTTACTGGATTTGTAAGGACCATAAGGTTGTTTATATATTCTTGGTCAACGGATCCGTAAAGTGTCCTCAGTGCGCTAATAAATCTACTAACTGCTGCGGACCAACCATACTTTCTTGCTCTCTGTTTAAATGAGTTGTAAAATCTATCGTGAATTGGATCGTAATTACCGCATAGAATGCTACTCTCCTCATATTTTCTCATGTTTTTTATCGATTCGTTTAGGTCGTCTGAAATACGCTGTATGAGTTGAATCATGCGGTCTTCTAGTGTTATAACCACCTCATATTGGTGCTTTCCTCCGTTTAGTTCCCCCTGTTCGTTGTCCACAAGGGCCCAGGTTTTGATTGAACCGTTGGGCAAAATAGGTAATCTTTCCAAAACATTTGTAAAAACAGGCTTTTTATTGGGTATTTTGTTCTTTCCTTGTTTATCGGGTGGGGGCCATGTATAATTGGTGCTAATTTGTGTTGACTGACCCGACGTTGTAGAGGTGGGCATATCGGCGTTCATGATGATTGTCGACTTTTCATCCAACACGGTGGAAGTGTCTTTCGGAGTACCCAATGTATTGGTAGACTGCAAGTTTTTGGAATCACCGGTTTGCACCCGATGACGAACAACCTGTATGTTGGTAATGGGGAAATACTCTCCAAAAGCGCCGTCGTTTTTCTGGCTTAACAGATCTCTGAATCTGGTTTCACCCCTGATATACCCTCCGTGGTCGAAACTAAAAATGACCGAGGCGCCACCTTGTTCGTTTTTTGTAATCAACGGATCGGAAAAATAGTTCTTATTTCTATAGTGTTTAATTCGGTTTCCACGATAATCGGTCGGCAAGAAAATATCAGAGGCTTGGTCTGATTGGAACAAAAATGGCTTATCTTCAAAGGAGTTGGTCGACCTCATATCAAATATTTTAGGATTTACAGTTGGTGTTCTTGTCAAGGTCGGGTGTGGAACCTTAGAATGTCCTGCGCCGGCCATATATCCTTTGTTGTGACGGTGTACAGCGCCCGCCCAAACAGAACCGGGCTGATATTTGTCGGGATCCCTACCTCCTGTTTCATCAACAGTAAAGAAGAAAGCTTCTCTTTTCACCTTGTTATTTGTTATAACAGTTTCGCCTGAGATTTTGCCGCATATTCGAGTGAACCGCCCAGATGGGTCTATAGACTTAATATTTTCTTTCTCGGCAACGGCCTGCATATCTATCTCAACTTGTGTTAAATAGATTAAACTTGAAGGATCTTTTTCGGGTACATCAAATTGTGCTTTGTAAACATAATCCTCATATCCATTCCCTCTCGCGTCCTTTGCGCGGGCGAAGGCCCTCTTCTCTTTTGGAATATCCTTTCCCACATAATCAAACGGAGAAATGGTTTTTTTATCCACTTTTGGATCTGATTCTATGGAATAAATTCTGCGCACCAGAGATTTTAGGTTAACCTTGGCGCCTTGGCGTATTTGATAAACATTAATTTTTAAATGTTCCAAAAAATCTGGCATTATAGAAGCTGCTCGAAGAAGATTTTTTAAAACAATTTGAATTTGAATTTGTGTGCCATCGCCGGCAGATGCTAACGTGATCCTTCTGATAAATGCAGTTGGCATAGCAATTCCGGTGTGGTTTTGAGAGTTCGGCGCTTTAATCATTGACATTTTAAAATTCTACTCCTAAACTTCGCACTTACCACTCGTGTCGATATCCACAGGACATACTTCATCCGATGGAACATATATAGATGCGTTAACTGCGCGTTCCACATCCGGACATTCGTAGCCGGTATCTATATAAATATCTCTGACTTTAAGATTTTCAATAGCATTACATATTATTGTTTGATCAATTTCATCATCTACCAATACATCCATAAAATAGCCTACAAATTTCGACGGGGCGCCAATATCTTTGGCGACAGGAATAATGGGCTTATCCAACAATATACCATCCCTGACTGTAATTTCTTCCGGTTCAAAATAAAGATAGCTAAAATACGGCACCTCCGTACCAGCGGGGCCGGCTACATTGAGCATAGTTTGCGTACTTTCTTCCATAACTTCAACATCAAAATTTTCATTTGTGTAGTTTGCGTATTCTTCCTTGATCTCGGCTAACAAATACTCCGGTCGCACGGCGATATAAGTACCGTCAGGGAAAACATCTGAGGATAATTCAGGATCAATTCCATCTAAAGGAAGAATATTCTTGGTCGGATCGACGTTGGCAACCATGGTATCATATGTAAGGGTTATATTGACCTGCGGTATTTGTTCAGTTTGATAACTGCCCGTCAGCACTCTTTCGGCGTTAGAGATTTCTCCGCTCAACAAAGAAACCGTCCATTTTGGAGACTTTTGGGAAGCCAGATCCGAGGTACCTATTGGAGCAGTAAGAGAATAGTGTTTATCTCTTGTTGTGGTCTCTATCATATATTGATATTTCTGGAAAAAGTTTTGTTGATAATAAGCCTGTAGTTGCTGTGCTTGGGCGTCGGGATAATATAAAACGTCTCCATTAAGAGTGTTTATGACTCTGGGGGTTGTCTTGCCAATTACTCGGCGTCTGGCGGCCGCCGAATAGCCGGGAGCGATCATGGCGCCCATCCATGTCGGCTGAACTCCTCCCAACCCAACAGTAAAAAAGTCGTTGCTGCTTATAGCTATTTCATTCCCCCTAAGAATTGCGGTCTCTCGGCCCTCAAATACATATTGTGCTTGAAGTCGGGGAGTATCTTCTTGAATTCTGCCCTCAATTGAATTTTGGCTACCGGTCAACTCGGCACATTCTGGATCATAAAGAATATCTCCATCGAAAAAAGCATAGTGTACCGGCTTGAATTCCCCAATTGAAAGTTTATACTTGCCAAATGGAGTTAATTCAATGTCTAAAACTTCTTCTTTTTTATCTAAAAATAACATCTTAAACTTTTATTCCTCTCTAGTCACGTTTGGGGCCCTCGCCGGCTTCTTTCGGAGAGGCTAGCCTGCTACCCTTTACACCTTTTGATAAAATCTGACTTTCGTCGGAGACACTAAGATCGCTTTCTTCTTTCGAGAACTTGACTTCCACATCCATTTTTGCAAATTCAACCAAAGAGAAGTGATCATATGGCCAGTTATAACTAAATTCTGGAATCTCACTCCTTTCTTCAACATCAAAGGCAAAATTAAATCTTCTATCGGAGATTTTACTATTTGCAATAACCTTATCAAAGTAATTAGTTGGGGCGCGCTGCTTTACCTTGAATACCATCCATTGTAATTCAGGTTGTATTGCTTGACCGTTAATTGTCGATTGAGCGCCCATAAGCTCATTAATTAGCAACTTGTGCGAAATTGACGCTTCTGCCTCCTTAATTTGAAGACCGGAGTTTGGCATGAGGTTTTGCCAAATATAAGATAAATCATTTTGATCAAATGTGTGTTCAAACTCAAAAATATACATCGCAAATGGCTTAATTTTATCCGGATATGTTACGAAATCCATCGGAGGTGGGAAGACATATGTCTTCATTTTGTTCACCATTGAAATTATCGACTTTCCAGGCCTTGAACTTTTATCTAATTCACTTATATCAGTTAATCCAAGGGCCGCCTTCATCTGTTTTTCCGGAATCTCAAAGAATTTTCTCTTGCCCGATTTTACAACAAATGGCACAGCCACAATAGCTTCTTTTACTTTCTTAAATTTAGCTAATTCGCCCAATCTCTTAGATCGCTTATTGAATTTAACTTTGTCTAACAAAGGCTTTACCTTACCAAGATTATACATATTTTCACCGACGCCGGCAAAAAGGCCAGTTGTGAAGTCTGTCCCAGAAGACAACCTATTCCTAAGCCACTCTTCTTCTATATCGCCAACCTCAAAGAAAATTCCCTTATCAGCAGAATCCGGTATCGTACCAAATTGGTGCCACATGCCCAGAGGAGTCATAGCTGATGCCGAAATATCGTTTGGAAGAGTAAGCGTACTATTAGAAGACGTGATGGCGTGAAGCCCCTGATCGTTGAAATTTAACATCGGAGTTTCAAATTTTGGCTGCATTACCCAAACGTTATTATCGACAGAAAAATCATCTTTGATTGTCTTGGGCCGGCCGTCGGTACCAAACTCTACAGATTTCAACGGAGCGATGCCGAATAGGTTGAAAGACGAAGTTAGTTGCATAGAAAAGGTGTTGATATTTGCTTTTCCATACGGCTTATTGGCATCGCCGGTGGGAAGATTCGCGGGATCGAACCTAAAAGAAAACACGGATGCTGTTTGGAATATTTCTCTCAATGTGTGCTTTTCTTTATAGGCCTGGAATACTATATCAAACCAGCATTCTCCATCGTAATATGGAGAAGTAAAAGCTGGGTTGAACCCGGTCAAGCTGTCAGCTATTTGCGTATAATCAGCATGAGTAACATTTGCGCTAGCATCAATATCGTTTCTACCTGCTACGGGCGGACCAAAAGCCGTCGGGCGACTATACATCGTAAAGGATTCATATACATTATAGTCAACATTGTCACTATATGTATCATGTGGCATCGGGTATTCCGTTCTATTTATTAGAGGCCGAGGGGTGTGATAACTCTTTCTCACTCTTACGCGCATGCCATAATAGCTTGAAACTTCAAAACTCTCAAATTGTGACTCTGGTACCGAAGAGAGCGTAGTAAAGTTTCCGTCACTCAAGAAGAAGTCGGGCACGGCGGCGTGATAATTGTTGGACATCATTTCATAAAGCTTATCACCTGCGCCACCCCACGATGCAGTAACGTCAAGCGAACTGCTGGGATGTGGCTCATTGTCAAGAATTTTCAGGCCTTTCAAGAAAGAAGGTCTGACCGCATCTTCAAATGGTATTCTAGTATATCCATCTACTCCTGTTGAGCTAGTTCCTAATAGGTAATATTTTGTCTTTGCATTACTACTCACACCATCTGGGTTGACAATCCTCTTGGCGTAAGCGCTAGCGCCCATCGTATAAACTGGATAGTCACATGCAATACCAGACTTGATTGTATTGTATATGATGCCCGGGGCGAAATAAGGCGTTAGAATGTTTCTGAACTTTGCATTTGGGAGAGCGTCTGCGTCCGTACCATAATACTGTACGAACGGGCCCACCGATTTGGAAAATTGTGTTGCCATATCTACTGTTCTTTCCGCGGGGTAAAAGCCATCATATGGTAAAAATCTCATAATAGCCTTACATGATAGGGCCACCTCGGAAGGTTCAACTATAGTTTCATGATCTTTCTTGAACATATCAAAATGTTTCATGAAATCTGAGTTGCTATAAACTTTGAAGAAATCACTCTCGGAACTATTTGCTGGCGATTCATCCGAACCGCTGGGAATCCCAAAAATCGATAGGAACTTCGGATTCTTTGCCAAGAAGTTACCTTTATGTGTGTTCATGTAATAATCAATATGATCGCTGATCCTAAACTCGGGGATTACAGACATATCTTTATTCTTTGTGCGCAACTCTTGCACATAATCATTATAGGAGTCGTGTGCAGGATCCCGAACATCGGAAATAAAGCTTCCATTTTCATCAATATATCCGGCTTGGGACGCGGCTTCCCACAAAGCATGGCCTCCGCCTATTCCAATATTTCCCATATTTTCATTGTGCAACAAGTGATCAGGATCTTCAACAAACGAACCGGTTATAGCACGAGGCCCAGTCATAGAGCGGACGGATGCTGTTGATTCACACATATGAAGTCGAGAATAATACGGGGCAGCAATGAGGCCAGATTTACTTCCATTGTGGATTTGGCACACATTATTCAACAATATTCCTGCTGTGGCGCCAGTAATACTATTGACAAAATCCTCAGTCGCGTCCAAAGACCACGCACTTGAAGTAAGATTGGAAGAAAAACTTGTTCTCCCTGTATTCCTATTTGAACGATTTGTGCGCCAGAAGTTGTTTGTAAAAGATATTCTTCTTCTAGTTCTATCTAAATAAGTATTCTGCTCAGCGGGGTAAACAGTTTCTTTATATCTAAATTCGATAAAACTATCGATAGCGCTTGATTCTCTATTGATTTTATTACTTGTATATAGCTTTCTAACCTCATCATATGGCTGGGGCCTGGTTATTTCAAAGCCATGGCTATCATTTAGGTCCGGGTTGGCAAAAACAGATCGATTGTTTCCATAGCTACTCTTGATAGGCACTGGCCGCAGAACGGTCATCTCCTCGCCAGTCTCTTCGTTTCCTATCTCGGTTCTGACTCCAAGAATTTGGACGATCGGGTGGTATTTGGATGTGATTGCTGGTTCACGGTACACTTTGGCTGGTCCAAATCGATCGAAAAACACTCTCGTTGTTTTTCCCTTCTCATTAATAATCCGCTTTGTGCCAGTGGTTTTGTTGACGGCTATTTTTGAATTTCTTCTTAGCAAGCGATTGATCGGATGCTGACCCGACCTCATCTGCTTCCAAGAGGGCCAGCCATAAGGGCCGTTCCGATGTAACAGAAGCGCATTCAAAACCTGTGGTGTTGAATTATTTGTCTTGATAAAGTTACCCTCTGTGGGTCCGCCGAGGCCATTTAGATAAGTCGCCAGACTGCTGCCGGCAGCATTCCCCATTTCGAGCGAACCAGTATCATTTGGTTCTACTATGTTATAATTTAGTCCCACGAAATCAGTATACATAAATTGGGCGTTGTCGAATGCGCTGGCATTTGACTTATCGGCCGGCCACACCCGGTCGCCAGAAGAAATATATGAGCCAGCATCGCTTGCGCTAACAACCAACAGGGAAGAAGAATATCCGTTACTTGCTGAATAAATTCCCTCGGAAGAAAGATATTTAAGAGACAAACGGCCGCCGTTGGCACTATTTTGAACATTGAATCCCTCATAAATCACCGCCGACCCTGTGATCCACGAGTATGAAAGATCGCTTTGAGGTATTGCCCTAGAGATATAAAAGTTATCTCTAATTATCTTGGTGCTTGTATCAGGATCCGTCACCCCTGTTGAAGTGGGCTTCACAACATAAGAATTATTGCGGTAAACTTTATGATAACTTGCGTCTCCTGAGTAATCCGTTGAAGTGGCCGATGAGCCATCAAACAAACCAAAACGTCCGCTCGCGGCGGTGAGCATAGTTCTAAGCGGCAGACGGACAGTCAAATTCCTATAGTTCAAAGAGTTATATGGAGAATATTCTGAATTGTGAAAATCAACTCCTGGTCCGCCGCGTGCATCGCCAGAAGTCTCCGGGCCTCCCGGCGCCGAGAAGCGTTGAATAAAAGCGAACTCTGTTCTGCCGGCGGCGCCAGAGATAGAGAAGTCTGGCTTAGCAATATCAGAAAAATTAGCTAATGTTGTACTAGAATTTGAGTCTTCAGAAAATCCACCTTGCTTGATAAGAGCCCTCTTGCTGGCAGAACGATTCGCAAGACTTATTATTTCATAATCTTTATCATAATTACCAATAGAAGCTATAGAAACGGAAGAGTTGCCAAGATCGCTAATACTAGCGCTTGTTCTAATATTTCTAATATTGACGGGTCTCTTGGCATATTCTTCCCGCATATAAGAGGCTCTGGGTTTGTTTACATCCTGATGAACAAATTTTATCTCCCCGGATGAGGGATGAGTCAATTTCCATGCTTCAATTCTGTCTTTTTTGCCATCTAGGTTATTGGTGCCTTGCTTAGAAGTGTCATATTTATTAATTTCAGTGTGTCTATGGGCCCGGCCTCCAACGTGCTTTTGTGTAAAGGGCCCCTGCATAGGAGTCTCGTAATGAGGAGCATACATATCATCATGTAAGTTTGTTATGTCGGCTGCAACGGCTAAATTGTCTGTCAGGGCGTTGTTGTAGCCGCTATCAACTGTGGTTTTGATCAAGCTAAAGGGAGAATAACGATCCCCCTTTACAGGGCTACTCATTGCAGCATCAAAATTCTTTTTAATTTTCTCGTTCGGGAAGTCTTCTTCTCTAAGCCTAATTGCTTTAGAATCTTCTCGTATATTGTTGAATGTCAATCCATCAGTGGTCCCAAATACAATGGATGAAAATACTAAATTGGGGCGCTTAGTGATCGACATATTAGATCCAGCACTAAAAGTTCTTGTATTGTGGAAAGAATGTTGATGCTTTATATCCTCAACAACAACACTGTCTGTATGCGCGGTGATTTTATATAATACAGAACCCTGTTGGGTATTGAATGCTTGCGATTTGTATTTTTGTGACGAAGCGCTGCCGACATCGTATCCAGGTATAAGTCTTCTTCGGCGAATATAAGTTTTTCTTATATTTTCTTTGCCCTGTTCTGTCTTAGAAACATTAGGAGTTGTGTCACTCAACCATCCGTCGCCGCCGGTGAAGTTTGTATTGCTCAAACCAGTGGCGCCGAGTTCTGTTATTGTGATTGTCGTGTTTCCGGCGCGGCCGCCAGTTTGCTGTGTTACCGTGACGACATTATTTGAATTTGTCGCGGTAAACAATGTATGATAATTTATTGCCGTCTTAATTTCAACTGCTTGCGCAGTGGCATGTAAAACAGAGGTTGCGTAGCTGCCGGCGGATAACGTTTTGGCAGTTAGGGTCGTGCCATTTGTTTCAGCAGAGGTCGTGGATCCTGCCTGGCCCTGCATTGTAAGTGTAACTGTTGTGCCGTTAGTTGATTTGAGAACAATAGTATCTCCTTGGCCAATGTTGGCTACATCAGATGTGCTTATGGTAACTGTTGCTGTTGCCGATGTTTTTACACCATGGGTGCGGTCACGTTCGGCTCTTAGTCTCCACCAGGCCCTTTTGGATGTTGGGGACCTTGGGGATTCTGGGAGCGGGGCGTGCAGGTAAACCCAAGGTGCCGCTTCAGCAGGGCCCTTAATGGTTCCAACAGGGCCGGGCGAGGTAAAGGGACTCTTTGTCAAACCAAAATCTTCATGGCGCTTCATATCAATCGTCGGCGCCTTGTGCCTATATTTATTTCTTTCTAATACGTGGCTCTCTATTACATTTCTAAGACCATCTGATGTATTTGCCGAAGCGGGTACCAGTTCCCTAATCATCTCTGAGAGGGCGTCGTCAATCCATTTATAGTAAGAAACATATTGGTCTAAGTTTGGGGTGTTGCCGATCTTTTCAAAGAAGAGGTTGCGAAGTTTTTTCATGGCCTTATATTCGCCACGATATTTGTTAACTGGCGCGCCAATAAGATTATTGAATTCCACAATTGTAGCAAACATCTTCAACATTTCTTCTGAAATTGTTTGATACATACTCTTTTCAAATGCGAAGAAATAATCTACCGGTCTCGTTTCTCTCGTGAATGTTTCGTCATCAAAATCAAGCACACTCACCATATCTTCACTGCTAAGAGATTCTGGTAGCAATTGTTGGGCGGAAGGCACATATTCTTTCAGGGTAACGTTGGTATTGCCAGTGGGGAAATTTATTCCTTTGGCCATATAGCGCGTTGATATAATATTATTCAAAGAAGACAGCGCTGCGGTGTCACCCGAATACCTTCCCTCGTTCTTGAGCGCTACAGAGCCGGACGATGCATCGTCAACAAAGAATTCTCCACTATCATCCGAACCGGTCACTCCATAAAAATCCCAATGAAGAGCCAACGTCTCTATTTCAGGAACATGCACGCTGGCCGTAAGACCACCTAAATGAATGTTAGAGAATTGGGCACTCTTAGCATATGGGTTACGGGCGCCAAAGTTTAGTGGATCTCTTGCGTGGGCTTGTATAGAACCAGTGGCCAAATAACTCTGCCAATGACGAAGAGAAGATATTCTGGCAAAGGATTTGTTCTGAAGGGTACTGTTGAAGTTTTCTCTGTGGGCGCCCAAGTAATATCTTCGGTCATTAGAGAGATATTTATTGCTCACAGCGCTAGCTGTCAAAAGAAATTCATTTCGAACAACGTCCTGTGTCATATTGACGCCGTAAAATTCCATTTTTATAACTTCGTTCGAATCTGTTTTCCCTGTTTCAATAGAACCAGAAGTATAGTCATAGCCACCATCTTGCTTTTCATGCCGAAAGGAGACCGCAAAGTTCCATTTTTGATTTTCGTATACATCCTTAAAAAGACTGGAAGTGATCTCAACAGAATCAATAGCATCGGCGGCGGACGCGCCATAGCCGGCGCGGCTCCTAATCAAGAAATAAACGTCTCTTGTTTCTATTTCTGGCCGAACGGCATATATTTCTATTCCATAATCGGTTGTAGCTGTTGCCCAATCGGCACCAGAAGGTGTGTGCCATCCAAATAGAGATGCCGATAAGAAAGGTACATAGAAATGAGCATCGGCATTATCGCTGACTCGGGGAAGATTTGGAAAAATTACTTCACATTCTACTGTGGCCGGTAAAGATGCATAAGCTTCCCCAGAGCCCGAAACAATTGAGTCAGAGACATCAGAAAGGGGGCCGCCGGCATAAGGGGCATAAGTTCCTGAGTGTTGTATGACTGAAGCTTCAAAGCTATTCGGGTTTGCAAAGTCAACATAATTCTTGTTTACTGCCGTGGATCTATAATTAT
>Ga0080013_1002747_pt1 | contig 19925 bp, 42 predicted proteins | sample ETNvirenome_6_85_FD_69236 | JGI IMG/M metagenome (GOLD analysis project Ga0080013, IMG submission 69236) | Marine viral communities from the Pacific Ocean - ETNP_6_85 (SPADES assembly) (version 2) | ecosystem: Environmental > Aquatic > Marine > Oceanic | place: Pacific Ocean | collected 2013-06-19 | reverse complement strand
CGGAGAGTTGCGGCGCAAATTTTAAAGGGTAAGTAAATGAAACTTCTTTTCGAAAACTGGCGTAAATACCTTGATGAAGAAAAAGAGCTTGATGAAGTCTTCGGCCTTGGTCGAAAAGCGAAAGGACAATATCCCGAATGAAAATCACAAAGAGACAACTTAAGAAGATCATCAAAGAGGAGTTGGAAAAAGAAAAGAAAGAGCGCCTGCTGAAGTTCTTTGCAGGCTTTGAAAGCCTAGAAGACGCCGAATGGTTCCTGCGCGATCTAACAGATGAAGAAAGAGAGTTTATAAAAACAGCCAAAGAGAAGAGAACAACACGATGAAACTAACAAAGAGACAACTTAAGCAGATCATCAAGGAAGAGCTTTCCAGTCTTTTCGAAGGAAATTTCGAAGAAGAATACTGTGCAGAGCACCCAAAAGACAAAGACTGCAAAAAGTATCACGCCGAAATGGAAAAGGATGAACAAGATTACCAAAATCAAGGAGTTAGTGAGCCCGCTCTTAATGAAGACCTCACTCATGCAAACGATTGCTTCATAAGAGGGGTAAAAAATAAACGATTGCTTCATAAGAGGGGTAAAAAATAAACGATTGCTTCATAAGAGGGGTAAAAAATAAAACAGCTTATTTGGGACCATTTAGGGAAAGATCACAAACTCAAACCTATTTACTGTGAACTTACAAATTAGAGAGGTGACCTAGCGATGGCTAAGAAGAATGTATATAATAGACCTGATTTCCCTGGTATCAAGCAATTGAAACTAAATAATCTTTTGGTATCGAACAACTTGGTTGTTACAGGGATAGGGCGCTTTAGCCAGAATATGACTGGAAGTCAGAGTGCTATCTTTTATCAAGATGTCCACATCGGTGGGAACTTAAGTGTTGTTGGTACTTCTCCTGGTGGTGGTAGTGTATCTCCCTGGACTGATGGTGGTGGAAAACTCTATTCAACCTCTTCCGTTGTTATAGGAACTGGAAGCTATGCTACGGACCTGGGTACAGATACCTTTATGTTTGTTTCGGGAACTTCAGATTCAAGAGGGACAGCAACTAGGGGAACAACGGTATTTGGTGGCGATACTCATGCATCAGGAAGCATATCAACTGATGGAAGTGTGGTTCTTAGCGGCGCCGAGCGGCTGTATCTTTCTGGCTCTGGAGGAACCGCGCAACAAATTTATGGATACGGGAACGACCTTTATATTCAGAATATCGGCCTCGGCGATATCTTGTTTTCGGGTGATTCGGAGTTTTATGGCAGCCTAAAGGTTCAAAATCAAGATGTTACCTTTAATGAATATGGGAATTCAGGAGTAACTTTTAGAACTGAAACCGACAACCTAACCCATGCTCTCTATGTTGATGGTACCACGGACCAAGTAGGAATAGGTGTTAAAGATTCAACCGAATGGACGGCTGCATCTGCCCTAACAGACATGAACTTTTATGTTTCTGGCACAGTAGGCTCAAGAGGAACAGCAGTTAAGGGAACAACGGTATTTGGTGGCGATGTTCATGTTTCCGGTACCCTAACAGCCGGTAATCTTTCCGCAAGTGCTGATTTGGAAACAGGAGGGGATCTTTCAGCGGGAGGCAACATTATATTACAAGACGCTGGTGCTTCTCTCTATCGTGATCTGTACTTCCAAGGCGAAGATGTCTCTAAAACTGGATTTCGTGGATATTCCTCTGCTTTTGCTGCGATTGAGGGTTATGAATTTCTTGCTAATGGTTTAGCGATGTCTGTTCCCACTGGCTCCATCTTGCTTAGTGCACAGCATATATCTTCTTCTATGGGTAGCGCACTCGGATTCGCCACACCAGGAAACTGGCTTCACGGAGCAGACTTTACAGTCAGCGGCACCATGTTTGTTAAAACAACTCGTTCCACAACCGCTGATAATCAGCCCCTGGGTGTAATGAACACCACAGGAGAGATCGTAGTACATTCTTCAGATAGGCGCATAAAAGAAGGATTTGAAGAGATATCTCAACCACTTGAAAAAGTGAAGAAGCTTCATGGCACTTATTATTCTCCAAAGTTGGGCTACGGTAACACCGATAATCGTTATATAGGATTTATAGCCCAAGAAGTGGAAGAAGTGGTTCCAGAACTAGTATTTACAAATCTCGATTCTGGATTAAAAGGTGTTCGATATACGGATGCCGTCGCCCTCTTGACGGAAGCCATTAAAGAGATGGCAGACGAGATCGACAGACTAAGAAGCCTCGTAGAAGAGAAATAGTTTTTCCACTACTTGGAACTATTCTAGGCTAGTCTTGTTTCGAGGCCAACAGTTCATACGTGATCTCGACTTCTGCTAACTGGTCCGGTACATATTCCTCAAAAGTAATGCTGTTTCTTATATTATTGTAGGACCAATCGTCTTCAAAGAACTGAAAAGTGTTCTCTCCATCGATGACCCTTACCTCGACAGTGCTAGGAACAGGTAGTTGAGATAAGAAATACTCTCGCTTCAGACCGCTAGTCAAGAGGCCGAGATCATCAAGAATACTTCTCCAATCGTCACTACAGATACTATGTTTAATCCCACCAATGGCATCTGTTATTTCGAGGTATCCAGTGCCCTCTTCAGCATAAGAGAAGGAACCCCCAAAGTAACAACCACCAGGAGGCCCCACAATAGAAGAAAAAGTGATAGCTTCAGGGTCTTCCTTTAGGAGCTTCAGGTACCGAATAAACTCATCTAGCGCAATAGGTGTATTAGATGACCAGTCTCTTTCATCAGAGATGACAATAAGGTGTAGGGCTGCGTCTTCTCGGAGAAACCCAGAGTTGTACCCATCCTTCTTTAACTCCATAGCTGTGTAAGCCGCAGCCCTGCCCTCCTCAATGCCTGATCCCATTGTTCCCATCACCGACATATAAGAAAATAGTTCTACAGGCTCTGGTGTGTTCTCATCGATATATCGGTATCCTCTTGCCTCTCTAAGCCTTCCTTCGCTACCGTTAAAGTCCGTTCGCATTGTTCCCTCTGGACCGGACATGTCTGTTGAGGTTACCCCAATATGATAATCTAAATCAGAATCCAAAAAGTAATTCATAAATTGAGGAAAATTTGTCGATAAAGAGTATTGTTCCTCTGCCATCGAACAACTGTTGTCAACAATATATAAAATATCTACTTTTGGCTTATTGATTTGGCTAATAGTATCAACTACAATCGGCGTTTCCAATTTCACCGGGTTTGGTTCGGCTTGAGGCGTTGATATTTGGCCTTGAATGTCGTATTCGCTGCATCCTGTTAAGAACAAGGATAGCAACAAAAGTTGTTTAATGCTCATTGTTTTCCCCCCCGCTAATCGATATGCCTCCTTGGTGTATTGACTAGCTATTATAAATAGTTTATTGATCCGATTTTTTTTAGGCCCAGATCCTCTAATATCTTTAATCTATCCTTTGGTACGGCTTCAATACTGCCGTAACAGGCTATAATAGACTCTTTAATGAGGTTTCCGGTGTTGTTGCGAAGGCTTTCTATCGAGGGATAATCTATTTCTTCTTGTTCTAAAAGAATACAGCCGTTTGCGTATTCTTTATAGTGTTTTATTTATTAAGAGCCTCGTTAATCTCATTGTACAAAGTGTCATCATGTATAACATAAGATTTAACCATATTAAGTAATCTCCTAAGATTTGTATTTTCTTTGACAAGGTCAGGGGCAGAGGGAGATGATTTCTTATTGTATCTAATTGGCGGTTTGTTATACCTAATGCCCATATTGTAATTAGTTATCTATTCTATAAGATCGGCCATATATTCGTTAAAGCGCTCAACCACCTTTGGATTAGAAACTCCTTCATCAATCCAAAGGTGCGGGGGCTGCAAATAAGAAACAATAAGTCGCGAATATCCCCCATCAGCGAGATGCATAACTTCATTTTCCGCTTGAAGCACAGCCAGCGCGCTATTTTTATACTGATGCTGAGGAAGCCTTTTATCGGTAAGGTATTCGTCGGCATCCCCTATCATTTGCATCATCTTCTGAAGCTCTGTAGGGGACTCCATTATTTCCGTAAGCTTGTCGTAGTCTTCTGCCTCATATAATGCATGAAGGTTTATAAGATGGCTTCTCAGGCGCTCAAGAGAGTTATCTGCTTCTTCTGGGGAATCATTGAATCTTACATTGAGGCTGCCACCATTATAATCATAAATCTCTTTTGCTTCTTCAAATGAAGCGTCAGACTTTTCCGGAGGTTTGAATCCCATATTCATAAAAGCTTTCAAAGAAGCCAGACTGGTCACTTGCGCAGAAATTTCTTCATTTGGGTATTCATCGAGCACCATTTGAATTAATTTTTTTCCTAGACCCTGCCCTCTTTTGTCTTCATCCACGTAAAAAGATAAGATTGAGTGTGCGCCTTGAGCCCATTTGCTGTTTTCCATAACTTCAATCCGCCCACCATCAACTTGGAAGGTTCTGTTAGCACTATCTTCTTTTAAGTATTGACGCCAATTTTCAAATAGGAGTTTCATTTTGCGATTCCAAACATTTTCTTAAAATTTTCTGGTGTCTTTGCATCATCAAGATTTAGGACTCTTGCTTTTAACGGCTCGCCTTGTTCAACTGCTTTTTGAAGACGATGGTTGCCGTCCAATACATATGTGGATTTGCCATCTTCCATCACGACGATAATTGGAAAGCTTAAATCTGCCTTATCTATTCTATCTTGTGATGTAGTAGGTAGGCGAGAATCTTTGCCTCGACTTTTTAATACTTGATCTCTCACGTCTGAAGGAATAACACAGATAGTCTTATCTCCTAGATAATCATCCACTTGTCCGATTGTGATCTTTTCACCATCGTTTTCCCACGATGTATCACGCCAATTTTCAAATAAGAGCTTCATATTATTAAATAGTTTTGGATTTTTTATATGGGCGTATTTTTAATGCCTTTGATTTCTTCTAAGAGAGAATTTATTTCTTCTATCCTGACTTGAATATATTCAATGTAATTTTGAGGGGTCTTGCCTTGCCTTATTTGATTAGCTGCCCAAAGTGCAGCTTGAACTTGTCTGGGCTGTAGACCCAATTGCTTTGCTACTTTTATAATTTGTTCAGTCGCAATTCTTCTTTTTGTTTTACCGGCGCTAGTAGAACCAAACATTATATCAAATATATGTCGGTCAACAGCAACGGCTTCTTCTTCTCCAGCAAGAGCCTTAGCATAAGCAGAGATTTTTGGACCTGTTAATTCTTCTCCTCTAGCAATTCTCGCTAGATTTTTAGCGGTATCAGGCAAATATTCACCTTTTCTCTTGGGGTCTTCGGTTTTATAAAATTCTTCACTAGTTGTGTATTTGTCAATATAGATATTTCTTAACGCTTTTATAGCAAGGGTAAGGTTTCCAGAGGGTCGAGTGGCCTGGGAGGTCGCAGCCAAAACTCTTAAAAAATCTTGTAGAAGGTCTTCGTCTTCTATACCAAGACCAGAAAATATAGCTTTAACAGCCTCATAATTGTTATTGTACCACATATGCCAATCGGCTTTCTGGGCAGTTTGTATTAAGTTGATTAATTTCTTTTCTGATGTTGGCTTTGGAAGACGCCTCGCTTCATCAACCTGCGAATAAACTTTTTCTACAATTTTTAAAAGACTCTCATATCCCTCCTTAGCTTGTTTTAGGATATTTTCTAAAGTCTCGTACACATCTAAGACCGTAAGAATGTTAAACTCTTCACTTTCGGGAAACTTGAACTCTTTTAAGAAGTTCCTCCAGTTTTCAAATATGAGTTTCATGTGTTTGAGTCCACCTCTTCATCACTGTACGTGTCGACTGGTTTTATTGTTGCTTGCGATAAATCAAAGAGGGCAATCTCAAGGCTGTCGCGGAGTTTTTCCACAGCACCAAAGACACCACCTTGAACCAAAACCTCTCTTGCTCTCTCTGGGCCGTAATATTTGGTGATGGCTCCTATACTGCCTTTGCCATGTGTAAGGGGCATAACTCCTCGGAAGGGATCCCTTCCGGTTTCTTTCTCTATTTCCTTGACGATAGATACCACTGAATTTCGAAGGTTTCGTGGCTCACCAGTAGTTGGGTTATATATGCCAGACCTGGGAAATTCCGCCCTATAAAGAATAGAATTTTCTTTATATTTGCAATAACGTTCAGCAAGGCTTTTGTTCGTAGAAAAGTATAAGCCTGGTCCAAGGATTGCGGTATCTTCGCCACTCCCAAGGTACTTAAAATCAAAATCTGCTTCACGATTGGGTTTACCACAGTGGTAAGCAACCAAATAATCTTCGTCGTCTTCTGTTAGATACTTACGCCAATTTTCAAATAGGAGTTTCATATTATTAAATAGTTTTGGATTTTTATATGGGCGTATTTTTGGAGGACCCTTTTTTAAAACTCTGGATTTTTCTGTGGGTGCCGCGAGCGTATCAGGGCGCTCCCAGGGGTAGTCAAGGGTAGAGACTTACTTTCCCTGTCCCAGGGGAGGGGGGGGGAGCCCCCCCATGTAACCTGTTGCGCCTACATGCGCAACCAAGAATCTTCGTGCATGTAGAAAACCTCCCTCGAACCTAGCTTACCAAGCTTGCCTATACCCATCTTCTCACAATCGACTAGGTAATTAACCACTTGACGTCGCTCGTGTACCGTGCTAGGCAAGGGCGCAAGGCCGCGCAGGGTGTCGGCGGCTATAGCATCCACGGCTACCACCTTGACCCCGACGGGATCCCGCTTTGTGGGGCGCTTAACCCAACGCGCCTTAGTGCGCAGGTACGCACTAAATTTCATGAAGGGGTCAAGGTGGCCCCCGACACCCTGGGCGTTTCCAAAGGTTCCTCCTCTGTTATAGGCGGTGGCGTCGTAATGCTTTGCTTCGCCGTTGTGCAGGTGGTTTCGCATTGTAGCCTCTCATTGTTTCGATGGAGACTTGTTTGCCCCTCATCGTACTATAAATATAGTCGATTGAGAGGCGGGGGTCAAGGGTTCAGGAGAAATTCTTTTTATTCACCTGAACCCCTAAGGGCTAGCAGCTACGGCGCAGCCCCTGACAGCCGCAAGGGCGTCCCCCCTCGTCCCGCACTAGCGGGCCGGGAGACATCACATCCCCCCGTGGACTGGCACTGGCGACCATCCCACTAACAATAAGCGTCACACCCTCTACAGGGTTCGGCAACCCCGTGACCTCCCCGTAGGTGGTTACGACCGTCGGGACTTCCCCGACGGGCTCGGCTGGTGTCTCGACAGTGGCCACACGGGCCACCTTCCCCGACGGGGAGATGTTCAGCACCCCTGACGGGGTGTGGACGTTCAGCGTGTGGGGGGTCAGGTTGATAAACATAGGAGAACTCCGTTTCAATTGTTTCAATGGATTGCTTGTTTGCCCCCCATCGTACCAACAAGATAGTCGATGGGGGTTAGTATGTCAAGGGGGCAGAGAAAATTAATTCCCTAGCCCCCGATGGTCGGCAGGTTGGCAGTATAGACCGCACGCCACCACGGCGGCATCCACCCGCCCCACCCGTCGGGTTCCTCCTGTGGAACCATCTCAACATGGCCCTCTCGGATAGCGCGCCAGAAGCCCATGACGGGCTTCCCCTGGTACGTGCCACACGGGCGCAACCGTGTGACACTCCCTTCATCGGGGGCCCCCAAGAGGAACCCCCTGGCATTCCGAATGCCTCGACGGCTGTTGATATACAGCATGATAGCTCCGTCTGTTTCAATGGGTTGGTTTCGCTCCCATCGTACCAACAGTGTAGCACGATGGGAGTAGGTGTCAATACTGACGATAATAAGTTTTCATCAATCTCCCATCTTTTACTGTGTAGCAATCCGGTCGTGGATATTCCACCCCTACCTCCTCCGAGACAACGTATTTCACGTTCGAACCCTCCGAATACGGAGGGATACCCACCCCTCGGAGGGTTAGAGTTCGGTACACAGGGATACCTTCCCCCGCGCACCCCATTGAGCCGCAGAAGCCCCCGTAATGGGCGCATGCCTCACAGGCTCCCACCCTCTCAACGAGGGTTTTTGTCCGCTCGACACGGGCCACCTTCCCCGACGGGGGGAAGGTCAGCGCTCCCCCGTCGAGGTTGATCTTGACGGGCTCGGTGGTCAGATTGATAAGCATGGAGGCCTCTCATTGTTTCGATGGAGACTTGTTTACCTCCCATCGTACCAACAACTTAGTCGATGAAGGGCCCCACGTCAAGGGCCAGAGAAATTATTTCTAACCCAGAACGGTTGCTACCGTTTCAAGTGCCCTATTAAGGCGTCGGACCTGGCTTTCCAGGTGCCCGCGCATCCGGGCGATCTCCTCCTCCGTGTTGCCGCCCCACACGATAGCGGCAACGACCTCACTTGGGGCGAAGTGCCACGGAAATTCTCCTACTTCGCCCCTAATCCTCTCCACCTCGTTGGTGGAGACCCCCTCGCAGGAGCGCCCCCCGCTCCTGGTTTCAAGTTCCCCCGTGCTTTCTAGCACGGCGAATGCGAGGAACTCCCTCGCTTCCTCTTTTGACATAGCCATGGTAGGCTCCTGTTTCAATGGGCTTGTTTGTCTCCCATCGTACCAACAGTGTAGCACGATGAGAGTAGGTGTCAAGGTTCTATTTCCCTCCGGAGGATACGGAAAAACCTTTCGTGCCCTGGTACCACCCATTCCCATTCGTTGTAATTCACATAGCTGACTTCAACTGGAGCACCCAGCTTTGAGAAGCCCGCCTCAGCGGCCGCCATGGCCCCCTCAAAGCTGGCGAACATCCCAAGGTCACAAATATTTGCAGGGCCTATATCATTGCCGCAAGTGACGTGGAAGATGAATGGCATGTTGGCCTCCGTGTTTCTAGATGGGTTGGTTTGTCTCCCATCGTACCAACAGTGTAGCACGATGAGAGTAGGTGTCAAGGTTTTATTGCACCTTCCGCTCCGTGATGGAGAAGCGGAGGCCCTCCCCCGTGTCGAAGCAGACGCCCTTCCAGGCACCTTCCGCTCCGGTGATCACACGGAGTTCCACCGAGCGCCCTTTAATGTAGCTTTCCGCGACGGCGAATGCGTCGCGGAAATCCCCAAAGAGTCCCAAGAATCGGGTCTCCCAAGGGCCAGCGGCCCAGTCATCTTCTCTGTACTCGGACACTACGTGGTAGACGACGGTCATGCCATCCTCCGTTTCAAGATGGGTTGGTTTGTCTCCCATCGTACCAACAACTTAGCACGATGAGAGTAGGTGTCAATAAAAGAATAAAAATAGATATGACCAGTACGTTAGACGCTCGCCAATTCAGCGCTAACCCTGGTCACCCGGTTAGCACGTAGCCGTGTTCACAATGAGAGGCATAGCCTACGGCCCGCTATGCCCCCTTACACGCCCCCTACATGAGGGCGTGGGCCGGAATGGCCACCTCCTCGCCATCGCCGTCAGCGACGGTGTCTGGGCCCCCCTGGACGGGGCGGTTGTGTGGGCACTCGGTGTGGTCGGGACAAGGCATGTTGGCCTCCGTGTTTCTAGATGGGTTGGTTTGTCTCCCATCGTACCAACAACTTAGTACGATGGGGCTTGAGTGTCAATAGGCTAGGTGAAATTCTTCGCCACCCATAGGATGGCCGCCGCGATCATCCACAGCACCAGGTTCATATCAATGTCCATGGTGGCCCCCTTTGTTTCTAGATGGGTTGGTTTGTCTCCCATCGTACCAACAGTGTAGCACGATGGGGTAGACTGTCAAGATTTTATTTCAGTCCAGACCAACTGCGGCGGGGTTACTACCCACTCCATCCCGTCGTATTGCTCAATACGGTAGAGGTTCCCTTTAACCTCTACCGCATGAAGCTTGCTATAACTCCTTCCCGTCTTGTCCCCTAGCTCTTTGTACACCTGGAGAAGGCGGGGATCATGCCTCTCCAGCTCGTCCATATCCACGTCTACCCCTAGCTCTTCGAGGCGGTCGAGCGCCGCCTCCGATAATGCGAACCCGCCGTAACATCCGTTAATAAGCACTTGAGCCATGTTGGCCTCCGTTTAGATGGTTGCTTAATTGCCTCCCATCGTACAAACAACTTAGCACGATGGGATAGACTGTCAAGGTTTTGTTTTACCTCCCTCTTTTTTCTTGAAGAATCTCACCTGTTTCCTTTCCGGATTGCACCCGGAACATTCCATGAACAAGGCGGCAATAGTTTTGCCGCAATGTATACACTGGTCACCCATAGGTCACCATCCTTTTCAATGGGTTGGTTCGTCTCCCATCGTGAATCCAACTTAGTCGATGGGGGCTAGTATGTCAAGGGCTGCTAGAAAATAACTACACAGGGCCCGTTCCATTGCAAGGCGTAGAGGTGCCACGGTCTAGGGACTCGAACCCTAGTGACTCCCACGGGAGCCCGTTCCTCTCACAGTGCTGGACTTGCACCCTCTAGGGACTCGAACCCTAGTGGCCCCGTGTAGCCTACAGGGCCATGCCTAGTACGCACAGGCCCCAAACTACGGCCACTGTGGCCACGACTCCCAAAGCCTCTTGAAGGTCCATCTATCCTCCTATGGGGTTGACCCCCCTCGGTTGTGAAGACTAATACCCCGTCGCAGAGTATTAGTCAAGAAACTTTCTAATCCTCCCAGCCGCTCCAGTCGGTGCTGGAGAACGAGAAGCCACCCCCCAAGGGGCGAGGGTCGCCACCCCCGTCGTCTTCGTCAAGTTCCAGCTCGTCGCGGTCCACGTCGCCGCACCGCTCCTCCTCTGACCACCAGCCGTCGTTGTCGTCGTTGTCGCGGTCGTCGTTACGGTCGTCGTTTCGAATGCCCATGGTAGGCTCCTTTGTTTCAATGGGTTGGTTTGTCTCCCATCGTACCAACAACTTAGTCGATGGGAGGTTGTATGTCAAGGGGATAGAGGAAATGATTTATCTTCCTCTATCCCCTTAGGCTAAGTTGCCCGCCTTGTTCGAAGCCCTACCTTTAGGGCTTCGCGTTCCTCTGAAGTAGCAAACTCCAGATAAAGAGCGGCGATTAACTCGGCCTCCTGGTAGGAGGCTGCGTCTGCCGCCATGGTAGAGACGGCAGCAGCCATCTCTTCGAACGTTGCTACCTCTGGTTCCGGGTCACCTGGGTTCCATCGCCCCCACTGTTCTACCGCCACGACGCTATCAACATATACAAGAGCCTTCTTCCGAGTCATAACGGCCATGCTGGCCTCCGTTTGTTTCTAGATGGTTTGGTTTGTCTCCCATCGTGAAACCATTGTACCACGATGGGAGAGAATAGCAAGGTTTTTCTACCTCGGGTCGCCAGGCTCCACCAGAAACCTGGTCCCATCTGGGCATTTCCAGATCAGCGCCTGGCCGATCTGATATACCTTTACCCCGGACTGTAGCCAGGGGGCCAGTGCCCGCAACACCACCTCTACGGCTTCCCCTTGGGTACCATATTGCCCCAGTTCTCGCCCTTCGTGACCGTATGAACTAGCGTAGTATTTCATTGTTCCCTCTTTGTCTGTTGTTGTGTAGGGAATGTAATGCGCCCCGTGGTGGAGCGCAAGGTTTTATTTTTTATTCTGCTCTCCACACGGTGATACGGCCATTGCCGCTGTGATGCGGGCGGTCGCAGTTGACCGCCTTGTCGTGCTGGCGTTTCTCCTCTGCACGCTCCAAGCGTGCATCACCAGCCAGGACGTTCCGGAGGAACGCATTAGCCAAGTCGGCTGCCTTCTTCACCGACTTTCCTTTCTTGTTATTGGCGCGGTTAGTCTTGGGACGGATCTGGGGCATGTTGGCCTCCGTGTTTCTGATGGGTTGGTTTGTCTCCCATCGTACCAACAACTTAGTCGATAGGAGACTTGGTGTCAAGGGTCAGAGAAAATTAATTATTGTCGTGGCCGTCGTCGTGCCCCCCTTCCCAACATGCTACTGCCGAGCGCCTTAGCTCCCTCGGCAGATGGTCAATCCACAATGACCACGAATGGTCAAGAGGAAGGTCCAGCCCGCACCGATAGGCGCATAGGTCCACTTGGGCTGCGTCCTGCATATCAGCAGGAATATAATAAGCCATACCCTTCATCTTGGCCTCACTCTGTTTCTAGATGGTTGGTTTGTCTCCCATCGTGAAATACTATTAACACGATGGGAGAAGCTGTCGAGGTTTTATTTACAATGCTTTCTCATCTCCCTCTCTGATACCCAAACTGTCCAGCGTGGGAGCCCTTTCCAGGTAAAAACGTCCCCTGCTAGTTGCAGCTCCGGGTGCTGTTCGAACCATGCCTGACCGTCGCGCTCCATGGCAGAAGCCTGCCATGACGTGCATCCCCACACGATGATTTCCTCCCCGCAGTATGTGGAATCGAACTCGCATGGATTGCCGTTGACACACTCGGCAGGTATCCCCGCTGCAATGGCCTTTTGGCGTGCGATCTCGGTTATCGCGTTCCTGTATTCTTCAATCATTGTTCGCTCTCCCTTTGTTGTGTAGGGAATGTAATGCGCTCCGTGGTGGAGCGCAAGGTTTTATTTATTTAACTTGCCAATAGTTGGCGACGCGCTTGGCGAGCCCAACATGGCAACTCGTCGTCTGGCTCCTGAAGCCGTGTGACCCTCCGGTCGTGTAGTCATAGACTACCTTGTGGCCCGACAGCATCGTTTCTCCAATCTGGAGACTGTAACTCCAAAGGCTCACCCCGTCCGTGCTAAGGTTTCCAGCCTTAGCCGGTCGTCCATTCGCCCATGCCTTCGCCACTTGGTCGTTTCGCATATCGTTCTCTCTGTTTCTAGATGGTTTGGTTTGTCTCCCATCGTACCAACAAGATAGCACGATGGGGGTTGGTGTCAAGGGGATAGGGGAAATTATTTTATCGCACTTCCCAACGTGTAGCGACGACCTCGCATTCGTCACCTTCTAGGCTGACTTGGATGACTTCCCCACTTGGTCGTCGGCAGACCTCCCAATCGTCGAGGTAGACCTCAACGGCTTTACCGTGTTCTTCCACCGCCTTTCGAGCGGTAGCCTCGTCGCGGCACACCGCGACGGCACTGGGCTCGGTAGCCCAGGGCCATTCCGCAACCGTCACAATCCAAACGTACATACCGTCCTCCGTTTCTAGATGGGTTGGTTCGTCTCCCATCGTGAAATACTATTAACACGATGGGGTTTGGCGTCAATGTTTTTTATCCGATAGCGTGGCCATCGCCATGATGTAGGATACCTAGCACCTGGTTGACAAGGTCCAGGCAGGCCGCGCTGTTAGCGGCCTCCGTCATCTCCTCCGTTGGGAGGAAGGGACCTTTCTCCTCCTGGAAGTAGGCTTCCAAGGCTTCTTTCCATTCTTCGTTGTAGAATTCTTCGCAAGAGACTTTGTCCATACCGTTCATGTTGACCTCTCCTTTGTTGTGATGTTTATATCTTAACCGACCACCGACTACCTGTCAAGGTATCCAAGGTGATTTACCTCGGCCCCTTTCACCCACATGATGGTAGCGGTGACTTCGAACGCGCCGTTTGGGCAAGCTGCTACCCGGACGGCATCGAGGTGGTCGTCTATGTAGTCACCCGGCATCACCGGGATAACCTCGGTCCACTCGTTGTCTTCCTCTCTTTTGTCGCTCCAGTTGAGAATCACAAAGGCGTATGGAAGCATGTTGATCTCTCTTGTTGTGTAGACAGTATAGTCTACCTCATACTATCAGTCAATAAAGTTTCCATCTTTATCTTTTTGCAAGACCAATGTGGGGTATCCCATGCCATCCGGTTGATAGACCCCGATAGTTTCTCCGTCGTCCCTCTCACAGGTGAGGGGGTCAATCCCGTCCTCTGCGCAGAAGGCCCGAAACCTTTCCCACTTGAGGTGCTGACCATAGGTCCTTTCAATATCCCCCTGTGTTACAGCCACGGGCATACCAAACTCAATGGCCGCCTTGGCACTGGCCAGTCCTGGTGTGACCTCGAGGCTCACACCCTCATAGGAGACCTGGACCATGGCCTCTCGTCGATATTCCACGACCCTCTTGATCTTGGAGCCTTGAGCCATAACGTTAGCCGAAGGTGCGGGGAAGGTAAGCATGTTGACCTCTCTTTGTTGTGAATACAGTATAGTCTACTCTGGGCTGACTGTCAACAAGCACCCGCCAGTTTGTGAGTACCTTACCCACCTAAAGATATAGAACTGACCGTTAAGCCACACATCGTCGAACATAGTTCGTGTGTTGGGACACCACTTAGGGTCTGACCGTTCCCCGTGGTCAGAGCACAGCTCGTCCCAGTATGTCAGTGCCTTATCCAACGGCAAAAGGTTGGTTATAACATCTTCCAGCCTGTCCTCTGGTACCCCGTCTTCGTCGAACCCTACTACGCTTTGAAGTGTTACTGTGAGCATGTTGACCTCTCTTGTTGTTGTGTCTACAGTATAGCGTGGTCATAAACAGATGTCAATATAAAAAGTGCAGTGCGGGGGAGAGCAGGATTTGAACCTGCACCTCTCGGGATTATACTTTCAGCGATACCCAAATGATCAAGCTGGGTGGCATCGCTGGGTGCGTCCACCCTTCTATGCCTTCTCGCTTCCAGAACCGAACGCTCTTACCGCCAAGCTACCTCCCCATAGGACCCCGAAGGGACTATGCACCAAAACAAGCTCTCCCGAAGGTTGTAGGCGTGTACCGACGCCTCGTTATTTGTATTCCGCTGCTTGCCTTCAGCGGGTTGGTGTTTAGAGTATAGCCCGACGTGAGCCGGGCGTCAAGTATTTATTTAATATCCCATCCAATCGTTGTAGGCTTGGACACCCCCAAGCATTCCTTCCTCGCGGGCTATCTCCTGACGCCATTCCTCACGCCAGTTGTCGTCGTCGCTATCGGGGGTGTACCAGTCAACGAAGTATTGCACTCCGTCATTACCTGTCCATAGACCCCTCTCGTCACCTTCACGGGCGATTTCCTCCTCTGTAGCCTCGTGGATAGGGTTATCCTCAATGTCGAACAGCCAAAGTTTCTTCATTGTTCTCTCCGTTGTTGTGTAGACAGTATAGCCTACACTGGGTTGACTGTCAAGGCTTTTCTTCAATCCCCAGGTAAAGGTCAGTTCGGCGGTCGTAATACCGTCCTTCCATCCTATCCCAGTACAGTACCCGCCCACTGCCGAACTGGATAGGTCCCTCAAGCCCCTGAATAGGGCCGTACAGGTATCCGTCGTGCCCCTTGATTGTCCTGCCCTTCATTGTTCTCTCCGTTGTTGTGAGGATAACTTAACGGGCCACGGCTGACCCGTCAAGGTTTATTTTTTATCCCCTCCCGATTTGGTCGAAGATACGTGGACCTTTCCCATAGCGCCAGTGACCGTCAGCGATTCCTCGGTTATGTACCTGCCCCTCCTTCTTTAAGAGAGACAACGTGTATGACACAGTATTCTTATTAAACTCGTTCCCACCAGCGGTTGTCGCGCCTTTCTCGTTCAAGATTCTAGTGAGTTCGGCATAGTGAACCCAGCGCCCGATGCTCTGAATCACTTCTAATACTGTGTTGATATTCGATTTAGCTTTATAGCGGCGCACCGTTCGGTGTGTAGCTTGTACCGTTCCATTCTGGAACGCTTGGAAGGCTTGGAGCATACGTTGCTCCGCGTTTGAGAGGCGGCTACGCACCCCCTCAATCTCCCTTGTCTCTTTATCATATGCGGTGACTCTAGCCCGTAGGCCCTCGATCTCCTGGTTTGCCTTATTCAATGCGTCGAATGCTACAGTGGGATTCATGTATCGTCTCTCTGTTGTTGTGTGGTTGGTTGTTGTGTAGATAATGTATCGTGGCAGGTGTTAGTTGTCAATCATGTTTTGAATCCTCCTGAAGTTTCGGTTTACAATGGCTCGATGGAAGGCAGACAGCCCCCACGTTCCACGTTCCACAAAGATATGTGCGGCTGGCGAGGCCCCGTTAGGGACGTACAGGTGATGGCTCACACTCTGGAACCATGCCACATCTTCTTCATTCAAGCGAATCATTCTTCTCTCTCTTGTTGTGTCCCTAACTTAATCAGCTAGGGACGGGTTGTCAAGTATTATTCCTCTTCTTCTTCTTCTTCTTCTTCTTCTTCTTCTGTCCACAACTCAATCTCGTTGGCCTCGCACATGTCGATGATATCATCGCGTGAGTTCCAATCGCAGAACATAAAAACAACATAGTGGGGGCATAGCAGTCCCCCTTCTACCATCTCTAGTAGGCGGTCTCTGGAGCATTGTTTGTTCATGTTGTCCTCTCTTGTTGTAGACTCTTAACGTTCTGCCGTCGTGGTGTCAAGCGTTTTCCCGTTTGGGGGTCACGCCCACGTCGCCTTAGCTCGATTGCAGCGGCGATAACCACGTCTCGCACCTGGAACCCTGGTGACTGGGCGAGGATATTATCTCCTGCGCTCACAATGCTAAGGAGGTCTGCGTTCTTCGCTCGGATAAGATTGATTGACATTGTTGTCCTCTCTCTTGTTGTGAAGAGAACTTAATCTGTTAGTGTTTCGTTGTCAAGGAAAAGGTGTAAAAGGTTCCCAACTTCCTTTTACTAGGTATGGCCTGACCTGGGAATCGCTCCCATGCTTACGCAACCACGAGCCTAGCTTCAACCGACGCGCCGGTGCTCTATCTAGGTCTCTCTGGTCCATACCCCCCACAGCCACGGCGTTAGCTGGTCACACCCTTAATGCGGATGCTACCAATACGCCGATTCTTCGATACTCTATGTCGTTTACTCATTGTTTCCTCTCTTGTTGTGTATGTAACTTAACGGGCTGGGCCTTAGCTGTCAACTAAAAACCCGGATTGTGATATTCAGCCTGACAGTTGTGAATCATAAGCACGTCGAACTTATTCAGTTTCGCCTCTACGTCCCTGAAGATTCTTCCAAGAGCAACTTGGGCGCTAATCCTTTCTCCTGACCCTTCGATACCCTCTTGCAGAACTACTTGCAGCTGGTGCTGTAGCTCTTCCAAGGTCACGATAGCGTCGTCGTGGTAGATTCGTTGTAGGTCGTTCATGTCGTCCTCCGCTGTTGTTGTGTAGATAACTTAATGGGTTAGAGGTTGGCTGTCAAGACGTTTTGAGAGAAACTTTAATAGTCCCGTGGTGACGGAGTAGAGAAAGCTCTACCTCGAACGTTTGTGGGTCGCCATCCCCCACATACCTTAGCTCACTGAAGTTGTACTCTACCCAATCGAAGAAGTCGTCAACATCATCGCTATCCCAACCCTCACATTCCCACGTCCACGTAGCAGCCCAGTTGTTTGCGTGGTAGTCCGTCCAGCTACGGGTGCCTGTAGAGCCCCAATACTCATAGTCGTGGCTATCAGACTCCATTTCATAGGTGCGATTGTTCTCCTCCTTCTCAATGAAGGCCCGGAAGCTCTCTTCGGCTTCCTTAAAGAAGGTGTGTTGTAGGGTGAGCATACTGTCCTCCGTTGTTGTGTAGGTAACTTAATGTGTTAGAGGTTAGCTGTCAAGCGAAAAAGTAGGAAGTTCCACGCCTTGGTGCATTAAGAAGTCATTGAGCCAGATACGCAGTTGAGGCCCCATATCTGGCGCATCATGCCCGTCTTCCCAGTCAGGTGTGTCAATCTCCACAACTACAGCACCGTCTGCCTTAGATACAGAGACAGAAATCTCTAGACGACCCTGACTGGTATATACAACCAATGCACCTTCTTCTTGACCCTGATAGTGTTCCATCGTTCACTCTCCGTTGTTGTGTAGGTAACTTAATGTGTTAGAGGTTAGCTGTCAAGTGTTTTTGGTTAAGATTTGGTCATAGGGAAGAGACCTGCCGATATGGTAGGTTCTAACGTTTGCTGAAGGAGGTACAACCCTTTTTTTCTATCTCCCCTATGACCAAATCTTAATACTTTTACCCCTTTAGGGTAACTTTCACACTCTCTGAACCTTTCTCCCAACAGATTTCGGTCCCGTCTGGGAGACGAACCGTCAGTTCGACGATGGTATCACTATGTGCTGCCGTTGTCCATGCATAACATGGTGGCCGCCCATACAGCGCCTTTAGGACCGTAGCAACAAGGTCTTCACTTTGTTCCGTGTCGATTAGCTGTTGCACAGTTCTCATGTTGTCTAGCATGTTCCGTCCTTTCGTATATGTAAGATAGCTTGTTTGGGGTTTGCTGTCAAGTAGATTATCGGGTAATGCCTCTGATTCGGATATTCCTGACTCTTCGGTATCGTTGTCGTCGTTTGCTCATTTGGCTCCTCGGTTGTTCAGTCAATGTAACACGGTGTGATTGGTTGTCAAGTGAAATTCTGCAATTAGCGATTGTCAAGGTTGCCCCTATGTGATTAGCGATATCTGATTAATGCCGTGATGGCTTGACTTGGCTGGAAACCGTCCTGAACGGCCTCTTTAGCCCCTTTCCCTTCGTACACCTTACTATTATCTCTATACGGCCTTTTTGTCAAGTAACTTTTTTTCTATTCCCACTCTTCCCCACTTTATACACATTACGCCACTTCACCCTCCTATGTGTCTACCCACTACCACTAACTGTAGCAGTCTCCTCTGCTAGGTCTATGTTAATGTCTATATGGTCTAGGTGCTCACTGATACTAGGAATAACCTCATGCAAGGCGTCTAACACTTGTGATTCGTCTGTGTCTTCACTAACCTCTATTGTAAAGCTAAGGTTTAGTTGTTTAGTCATGTTGTCCTCTTGTTGTGACTACAGCTTATCGTGTTTCTGGTTTGTTGTCAAGTTGTTTTTTTCTTTCTCTCTCAACTATTCTAGAGACAATGACAACGGAGTACGCTGTACTCGGCCAGAGCTTCAGTTAGCCTTTCCATGCGGTGTCTAAGTTTTACCTCTAGACCAATCTCTGCCGTCTCGCCCTTCTCGCAGGTGCCTAGACCGTTCTTTTGGGCGTTCTCTAGAGCGAGTTGTAGCTCATTCATGGCTTCAGTTACTTGTCCACCGTACATGTTAGTGAGTCTATTCATTGTGCTTCTCCCTTGTTGTGGGTTACTCTTATCGTGTTACTGGTTTGTTGTCAAGTTGTTTTTTTCTTTCTCTCGCACCAGTTACTATTCAGTCCACCTCTGCAAACTTGCAGCACGTGGCAAGCAGGTGGTTGTAGTCGCCTGACATAGCCTCTTCTCTAAAGGCCTTGATGTGCTCTTTCGAGGCTCCTGCCCGCTCCAGGGCCTGGGATACCTTGCCCATCAAGGCAAAGGCGTTTCCATCAGTCCCATTGAGCTTGACCTCGGGCCGTGGCTCCACTTCACTATCAATTCGTTCCTGGGTCTCTGCCTTGTTCATTGTCCTCGCCCTCTTGTTGTGTCTTACTCTTATCGTGTTCTGGCTTGTCTGTCAAGTTCTTTTTTTTTCGTGGAACTCTCGCAAGTCGTGTAATTCCGTCATAATGAGTGTAAAAGATAATGTCGTAAATCATTGTTTCTCGCCTCTGTTGTGAAGACAACCTAACCATTATCGGCTAGGCTGTCAAGGTATAGGGCGAAAAAACTGGCGCAAGGTATTAATCCTTACGCAATACCCCTACTTGTTCCTCGGTTAGATTCTTATTTCCATGGTATACAAGGCCGATGTTATATTCACCTAGAATAGCTGGCATGTCGCTCTCGTTTCCATCTGTATAGCCCGCTGCAATACGGTCGTCAAGGGTCGCAAAGATTTTAGAGTTAGGCCCGTCAATCTGATTATCATACTTACCGCCATAACTGTAGGTCAGACGGAAGTTATCAGGAATAGTAATATCCTTAAACATTGGGAAACTCTTAGTGTAAGCGTAGAATAGAATACCAGGATGGCGAGCCATAACCGCTACCCATGCTTCAGCGTACCACTTCTTAAAGAAGTCGCCGCTATCGTGGAGTCGGATGATAGCCGTTGTTCGTGTTACAGTCTTAACACACTCATCGAGCTTGTCAACCAAAGCATCGAAACCTTGCGTCTTATAGATA
>Ga0080013_1002746_pt1 | contig 19927 bp, 17 predicted proteins | sample ETNvirenome_6_85_FD_69236 | JGI IMG/M metagenome (GOLD analysis project Ga0080013, IMG submission 69236) | Marine viral communities from the Pacific Ocean - ETNP_6_85 (SPADES assembly) (version 2) | ecosystem: Environmental > Aquatic > Marine > Oceanic | place: Pacific Ocean | collected 2013-06-19 | reverse complement strand
TGGTTATGGTCTGCATTTGATCTCAAATTTTGTGGAGTTTGGAAGATACACCGCAGAACGCTTGGCAGAAGACGAGTCTTATTTCTTCCTTAGCAATAAGCTTCAAGAAAGCTATCCAGAGTTTGTAATGCTTGCCGCAAAGAATTTGGCAAAGAAAAGTCCTGAAAACTTCTTTCATCACGGCCTACATGAGATTTCTGAATACGCAGAGGCTGCAATGCTTGTCGCAAAGAATTGGGCAGAGGAAAATCCTGAAAACTTCTTTTATTACTTCTTTAATCTCGGCCTACATAAGATTTCTGAATACGCAGAGGCTGCAATGCTTGCCGCAAAGAATTTGGCAGAGGAAAATCCTGGAAACTTCTTTCATCATCGCCTACATGAGATTCCTGAATACGCAGAGTTTGGAATGCTTGCCGCAAAGAATTTGGCAGAGAAAAGACCTTACAGCTTCTTTCGTTACGATTTAGACAAGCTTCCTGAATACGCAGAGTTTGGAATACCTGCCGCAAAGTATTTGGCAGAGAGAAATCCTTTCGACTTCTTTTATCGCGGCCTACATAGGGTTTCTAAATACGCAGAGTTTGGAATACCTGCTGCGGCAAATTTGGTAGAGAAAAGTCCTGAATACTTCTTTCGTCACGGCCTACATGAGATTCCTGAATACGCAGAGTTTAAAATACCTGCCGCAAAGAATTTGGCAGAGAAAAATCCTAGAGACTTCTTTGATTACGATTTAGACAAGCTTCCTGAATACGCAGAGTTTGTAATACCTGCCGCAAAGTATTTGGCAGAGGAAAGTCCTTATGACTTCTTTTATCGCGGCCTACATAAGATTCCTGAATACGTAAAGCTTGGAATACCTGCCGCAAAGAATTGGGCAGAAAGTCCTTTCGACTTCTTTTATCGCGGCCTACATGAGATTTCTGAATACGCAGAGTTTGGAATACCTGCCGCAAAGAATTGGGCAGAGAAAAATCCTTATGACTTCTTTGATTACAACCTACATGAGATTCCTGAATACGCAGAGTTTAAAATACCTGCCGCAAAGAATTTGGCAGAGGAAAATCCTGAATACTTCTTTGGTTACGGTTTAGACAAGCTTCCTGAATACGCACATCTTAATCCAAATAACGAAGCTCCCGAAGAAAATAAGCTCCAGTCTCTTGAGGCGTGGCTCCGCACCAACGGCTTTAAAAGAGAGGCAAAAGAGCTATCCACATTATTCTGTTAATATTCCGGATAAGAATAGCATGAATCGATTCAACCAATTAAAAGAATTTCACAAGAAAGCATCTAAAGTTTCGTCCAAGAAAGCCAAAGGTTTGAACTGGGATGCAGCAGAGTCGGAGCTTAAAGTTTCCGAGGATATTGAGCTTTCTGCGGATGAAATACGGCGGAAGATGGCCGCTGATCCGCTGTTCTCCGAAGAGGATATCCAAAGTCTCCATTCAATTAAGTTAGAAAAGGATTTTCGAAAGATTCTAAATACTGAAGAGGCTGCGTTTGTTGAAATGGGAGCATTTTTAACGGATTCTCTAAATAAACTCTCTCTAATAAAAGATTATTTAATTTCCGAGGCAACCAAGCCTGGAGACATTGCTATATCTTATTCTATAGATTTTTCAAATCTTGACTCAATTAAGGCGGAATTCAACAGGCTTGACCAAGCTCAAGAGAAATGGCATCGAGATGCCGCTGCCGCTCAAGCTTCAGAGGTTGAAGAAAAAGGAGAATTTGGACACGGCTATGCGTCAAATGATGTTGTTCATGACTTCGGAGATGGATGGAGCGTTGTTTATGTTCCTGCGATTGGGGAAGGTCCAAATTACAAAGGAGATCCGCAGAAATCCAATGATAGAACTATTGAGGGAAACTTAAATGGACTATGTTTGGGTTCGGAGATGGGCTATAATCAAAATAATGATAGTGGAAAAATTTATTCAGTTAGAAGCCCAGATAATAAGCCAAAAGTAACTATTCGGATCCAAGGCAATAAGCTGCAGGAAGCTAAGGGAAAGAATAATGGAACTCCCGATTATGAGGGCGCATTCCATGCCAATAAGTGGTTCGAAATGCGGCCTAATTTTGATTATAAATTAAATTCTGATTATATGAGATTTCCGCCTCTAGATATAGATACCGCAAAAAAGATGTTTTTGGAATATCCAGAACAAGCATATGATGATAGGTGGATCGCCCAGTGGTACAGACGTGGAATTCCCGAGATAGACAAAGATGTCAAGAGCAGAATATTAGCAAAAGAGAAAAGGATTATTAACTCTGGGCTTCCTGAAAAATACAAAGAATTATCACAACCTACCGTAAAATGGTGGACTGAAGCAACTACTTGGGGCCTGTCGCAGGCTTCTTGGCATGATCTTTTTTATCCAAATTCTAAAATACCATTTATTTATAAAAAAGAATCATGGATGCAGGAAGCTGTTAGAGTTCTCGCCAAGGAGAATTTTTTTAAATTTCAAAATCTTCATCTGTATAAGGTTCCTGAATATAAAGAGATTGGAATAGCCGAAGCAAAGGATGCGCTGGATATCGGTTGGAAATACTTTTTTAAAAAAAGTATGCATAAAATTCCAGATTATATACAGTTTGGAATAAAGGCGATAAAAGAAATACCGAAAGAAGATTTTTATTATGTTTTTTTTGAAACTTATAAACTTTACGAATATCCAGAGTATGTAGATTTTGGGAAAAATTATTTAATAGAAGCTACAAAGATAGAAAAAAACTTTATAATATATAAGAATCTTTATAAGATTCAAGAATATGCGCCTATTGGGTTGGAATATATAGAGAATATAGTAAAAACATCACCTGGATTTTTTATTACTAAAAAATTATATGAAGTTCCGGCATATTCAAAATATTATTCGACTGCACTAAGGGGCTTTGCAAATAATGATTTTGGATATTTCGCAAGAGCAACAATTGGTCTGCCCGAAGCCAAAAAGTTTGGACTAGCTACACTGAGTAATCTAGCGACTAATAATCCGCGTGAATTTTTTGACAAAGCCTTTGGCGTCGACGACGGTTATGGTTATAATTTTAACTTTCTATTTCAAAACACTGAACAAAACGAGGATTCTGACGAACAATTTTATGAAAGATATAAAAAAGAACAGGATGACTTCTTTGAAAAATTCACCTCTGTTGCTTTAAGTGGTCTTATAAAAGAAGATCCTAAGTATTATTTTGAACGAGAGTTTGGTGATTATTGGCCCGATTTTAAATTAGCTGCAATGAAAAATCTATTGAGAATTGATCCAGAATATGCTTTGGATGGCTATCTTTTCTGGATTTATAAGGAGCCATCCCTAAGGCGGATGACACTGAAGGCTGCCAAAAAGATAGCCAAAGAAGACTATTTCAAATTTTTTGATCTTGAACTCTATATGATTCCAGAGTATATAGAGTTTGGAATTCCCTATGCAGAGAGAATGGCGAAAGAGAAAAGTCCTGAATACTTCTTTGATTACAACCTACATGAGATTCCTGAATACGCAGAGGCTGCAATGCTTGCCGCAAAGAATTTGGCAGAGAAAAGTCCTGCTAGCTTCTTTGATTACAACCTACATGAGATTTCTGAATACGCAGAGGTTACAATGCTTGCCACAAAGAATTTGGCAGAGAAAAATCCTAGAGACTTCTTTGGCCGCCTACACAAGATTCCTGAATACGCAGAGTTTGTAATGCTTGCCGCAAAGAATTTGGCAGAGAAAAGTCCTTATGACTTCTTTTATCGCGGCCTACATAAGATTCCTGAATACGCAGAGGTTACAATGCTTGCCGCAAAGAATTTGGCAGAGGAAAGTCCTGCCGACTTCTTTTATTACGACCTACACAAGATTCCTGAATACGCAGAGGTTGCAATGCTTGCCGCAAAGAATTTGGCAGAGAAAAATCCTCAAGGCTTCTTTCGTCGCGGCCTACATGAGATTTCTGAATACGCAGAGGTTGCAATGCTTGCCGCAAAGAATTTGGCAGAGAAAAGTCCTGAATACTTCTTTGATTACAACCTACATGAGATTCCTGAATACGCAGAGGCTGCAATGCTTGCCGCAAAGAATTTGGCAGAGGAAAATCCTGAAAACTTCTTTTATTACGGCCTACATAAGATTCCTGAATACGCAGAGTTTGGAATGCTTGCCGCAAAGAATTTGGCAGAGAAAAGACCTTTCGGCTTCTTTCGTTACGATTTAGACAAGCTTCCTGAATACGCAGAGTTTGGAATACCTGCCGCAAAGAATTTGGCAGAGAAAAGTCCTAGAGACTTCTTTTATTACGGTTTAGACAAGCTTCCTGAATACGCACATCTTAATCCAAATAACGAAGCTCCCGAAGAAAATAAGCTCCAGTCTCTTGAGGCGTGGCTCCGCACCAACGGCTTTAGAAGAGAGGCAAAAGAGCTATCCACATTATTCTGTTAATATTCCGAACATTAACCAGAGGATCTGAATCATGATTAAAGAACTTATTACACTAGCTGACATTCTTGATAGAAAGGGTTTTGCAGCTGAGGCTAATGCTCTGGATAAACTTATTAAGAAAGCAATAGATCCGCCCCAGGAAGATAGCACAATCGCAGTTGGAGATATAGCCTATTGGCCCCTAGGTAATGCGTATTTAAGGGTGCAGTCTCTAGACGAGGGAGCCGGAGAAGTTACCGGGATGATTACAAAGCCCTTTATTGGTTCTATAGTTTCTAGAGGAGATGTTCACACCGTCCCATCAAGAGTGCTGGAAACCAGACAAACGATTGAGAGGGAGATGGCCTTCCTTGAAACGAGTTCAGATCCGAGAGCCGAATATACGCTGTCTAGGCATAGAAATAAATTATCGGGGATTTTAGCTGAAAAAGAAAGAACGGATAAACAAGAAGGCTGGGAGGCGGGGCATGCCGATGGAGCAGAGCAAAGAGATAAGGAGTGGGCAGCGAGCCATCCCGATGATATGCTTAATGAACCAGAGAATCAGCCGGCCGAAGAAACTAGAGAAGATAGAATTCGATATTGGGACGACGCGTTTATGAGCGGGATCGCGAATTATGATTGGAAAATTAATTAAATTAGCAGATTATCTAGATAGTGTATCTTTCTCGAAAGAAGCTAACGCTTTAGATTCTTTTATAAAAATTGCAGCAAGAAGAGTCCAGCAACCTGATGGGTCTTTTGGAGAGCGTAGAGAAAATAAGCCTCTTTCCTATAATCCTCCCACCGAAGAGGAGGCGGATAAGAACAGATTATTCGAATTAGAAAATCAGTCAGATGAGGATCGATTCTTTCTAGACAATCCAAGCTGGATTCCAGACGACAAGACTGGTACCAATTTTAAGAAAGAATATCTGTCTGAACAAAAAAACTATGTGATAAAGGCCACGAATGACGTCGGGAGTGTTGGCGACTTACAATTAACTCCAGATGTTAGAGAGGCTTTGATTTCTTCTTTCGAAAATGAGGGATTTGACTTCATTCCACCTTATACTTACAAAGAAGTATATGCAATAATAAGTATGCTTATGCGATCAGATAATGTCTCTGTTCCCGGAATTGGCATAGACGATGATTTCCAAAAAGAAATCGGAAAAGCTCTAATGACAATTCCTGTCGAGGAATGGGCTGGGGCATCCAACTTTAGCAAACTAAAAGTTGTAGAGGCCGACTTAATGTCAAGGCTCTTCGGCCTTCCTGTTGATAGTGAAGAATCATATATGCTTATAGATCTAGCTACTGGCGAGACTACCTTCCCAAAGGGAGAAGATACCTTTAGGCGGGAAGACGATGGAGGAAGGCGAGAAGTTAACGTTTATAACGATCCAAGCACAACAGAGGCTCCATCGTATCGTCAAACATATGAGATAAATAGGATGAATGAATCCGGACGAAATAAAACACTGGAACAAAAAAGAATTATTGAAAAATTACGAGATCAAATAACCGAAGAGAGAAGAGTCAAGGAAGACGAGGGTTATAAACGATATATGGAATCGGAATATCCTCCGGAAGATGATCGTGGGTTTTCTGACCTTGAGATTCCGTCTGGAAGCAATATAGACAGATATAGCAGCAACAAATAGCTCTATAAAAATCTACATCAACATGGTACAATGTTGATATGGGCCCACAAAAAATAAGATCTGAGGCTATGCTCGGTACGCATCACAGCTGGGCAGTTGTGATGCGGAATCTTATCGATCAATTCAATAGACTCGGCCACCCTCTGTATTTAAAGAGTATTAACGGATACGAATCTTTTCCGAAAGAGTGGAAAAGGCATGTGAGAGGCATATCTGATCCAGATATAGATCTAACTTATACACTTCCACGAAATTTTAAAGACAGATTCTCTAAGAGTTCAAAACTAAAGCTAGCCATCTATAATTATGAAACTAGCATTCTCCCTGCAGTTTGGAAGAACTCAATAAACTATGTTGATTATGCTCTTCCTTCAAGTAATTTTTCTAAAGAAGTCTTTGTTAACTCTGGTTGGCCGGAAGAAAAGTGTATAGTGGTTCCTCACGGAATAAATATTGATGAGTTTAAGAGTCAAGATAAAGTAAAAACTTTAAAGACTAAGAAGAGCTATAAATTTTTAAATATATCCATTCCTCACTATAGAAAGAATCTAGATCTTCTTGTTGATGCTTACTATTCTGCGTTTACACAAGATGATGATGTGTGCCTTGTTATTAAATCAAAAGTAGCTAAGCCAAAATATTATTTCGAATGCAACATTCTTGATCAATTGGCTCCAATTCAAAAGAAACATCGTGGCAAACGGCTTCCACAGGTAGAGATCGTTCAGGAGCGATATGAGAGCATTGTTCCTCTTATGAATACCTGCGACTGTCTTGTTAGCTCGACGTCCTCTGAGGGCTTCGGGTTGCCTCTGTTGGAGGGTCTGGCGGCTGGGATGATTGTAGTTGCCCCAAACTGTTCTGGACAGCTAGATTTCTTGAATTCAAAGAATTCTTTACTTGTAGATGTAAAAGAAATTGATGCCGATAAAAAATATCAATATTGGAGGCCAAGCGAAGGGGCTAAGACATGGCTTCCGCTGAAAGACTCACTATCAAAACAGATGCTCAATGCTTATAACAATAGAGATTCCTTAGAAAAGGAGTTTCGGGTAGAAACGGATAAAATACTTGAAGAATTTACATGGGAAAATGCTGCAAAAAGCATTTTGAAGTTATAGGATTTAATATTGAATAATAACTAAAAAATGCTTTTTATTAATATTTCAAATACTAACTAGAGGATTCAAATTACATGTCAGTTGCAATAAACCATCTTAAATTACTTGAGAGCGAAGCCATTCATATTATGCGTGAGGTTGTTGCCGAATTTGACAATCCAGTAATGTTGTGGTCGATAGGCAAGGATAGCGGATGCTTGCTTCGTATAGCTCGCAAAGCCTTTTATCCAGGCCCGATTCCATTTCCGCTGATGCATATTGATACTGGTTTTAAATTTCCTCAAATGATCCAGTTTCGCGACGATATGGCTGAAAAACTTGGATTTCGTCTTATTGTTGAACAGAATTTAGACGCTATTGCTAACGGAATGAATCCACATGATTTCGGAGTTAAGCGCTGTTGTGGTGCTTTAAAAACCCAGGGATTATTGGGTGCTCTGAATAAACATAAATTTAATGCTGCAATCGGCGGTGCCCGACGCGAAGAGGAACGCTCTAGAGCAAAAGAAAGAGTGTTCTCATTTAGAGATGAATATGGTCAGTGGGATCCGAAACGCCAACGCCCTGAACTGTGGGCTTTGTATAATACAAAGATATCTGACAACGAAAGCATCAGAGTCTTCCCGTTGTCTAATTGGACCGAAGCTAACATATGGCAATATATTAAACAGGAGCAAATCCCAATCGTACCGTTATACTTTGCTGAGTCTCGCAAGGTGGTAGAGCGGGGAAATACGTTACTGCCTTTCTTTGATAGCCTAGGTGGAAAGAAAGAGGGTGACCAGATTGTTGAGAAAACCTGTAGATTTAGAAGCCTTGGGTGCATGCCGTGTACTGGCGCTATTGAATCGGACGCGACTACATTGGATGAAATTGTTCACGAAGCTTTAACCACTAATCGCTCAGAACGTGAGACTAGGGTTATTGATCACGGTTCTAACACGATGGAGGATAAGAAGCGTGAAGGATATTTCTAAATTAGACGCTACCAAAAAGTCTTAAGCCAACGCATGGAATTATTGCGATTTACAACTGCCGGATCGGTAGATGATGGGAAGAGTACGCTTATAGGGCGACTATTGCATGATAGCAAGAGTATCTTCGATGACCAACTTGAGGCGGCGAGACAAGCTACCGAGAGTATGGGCAGAGTAGGAGTGGATCTCGCTTTAATTACGGATGGCCTGCGAGCCGAACGTGAGCAGGGCATCACTATTGATGTTGCATACAGATATTTTTCTACTCCGCGTCGTTCGTTTATCATTGCTGATACGCCTGGGCATGTTCAGTACACACGGAATATGGTCACTGGTGCGTCAACTGCGAACGCAGCTCTAGTTTTAATAGATGCACGCCACGGAGTGTTAGCTCAAACGAAGCGGCATACTTTTATAGCCTCACTATTGGGTATTCCTCATATCATTATCGCAGTTAACAAGATGGACCTAGTGGACTATTCGGAAGAAGCTTTTGAAGAAGTTTGTTCTAGCTTCAGAGGGTGGGCGGCTAAGCTAAATTTGGGTGATATTAGATTTCTGCCGATTAGCGCTATAAATGGCGATATGGTAGTAGATCGCGGCACCAACATGGATTGGTATAAGGGACAAACGCTATTGGGGCAATTAGAGAGCCTAGAGGTTAGCTCAGATCACAATCTAATCGATCTAAGATTCCCAGTGCAGTTGGTATCACGCCCACGCACTGCAGAATTACATGATTTTCGCGGCTATATGGGAAAGATTGAATCAGGCTTCATTAGAGTTGGAGATGAAATAGTTGTCTTGCCAAGTCGATGCACAAGCAAAGTAAAATCGATTAATACGTTTGATGGAAATTTGCAAGAAGCTCGCGCGCCAATGTCGGTATGTATATCGCTAGAAGATGACTTGGATATCAGCAGAGGGGATATGATTGTAAAATCAGGAAATCTTCCTCGCCAAGAGCAGGAGTTTGAAGCTTCCTTATGCTGGATGAGCGAAAACCCTCTCAAGGTGGACAAAAAATATTTAATTAAACATACCACTAAAGCCGCTAAGGGTTTAATTACTAATCTGCGTTATCAAATTGATATCAATACTCTGCATCGAAATGAGGAATCAACTCAGTTAGAGTTAAATGAAATTGGCCGTGTATACATAAAAACTTATAGTCCGCTATTTATCGATGACTATAATAATAATCGCGGAACCGGAGGCTTCATTTTGATTGATCCAGATACAAATGATACGGTAGCCGCAGGAATGATGCAAAAGCACGTTGAATTATAATGATATTGTAAGATTTAACTTGGCCAAGTTTCTCATATAAAGTCTATATCAACACGGTACAATGTTGACAGGGATCCACTAATGAGAATATTAGATTTGAATAATAAGTCTGCATGGAAATTCAGTAATACAACTGAAGCTGAAGATGGAGTTATTCTAAAGTCTAATGGAAGGATCGAAGCAACACTATCTGGTAGCGGAAAGCTATCTTTTAAAATAGTTTCAAAAAATATATCTGGCAGCGGGGGCCTGCGGATCAAGCTTCTTGATAAGGATCACAATACTATCTTCCTAAAGGATTTAGCATTTACTAGTAAAGCTTGGACTGAAAAGAGTCTTAATTTCAATATTTCTGAAAAGCTTAAGAGCTCAAAATTACAAATTTTTAGGCCTAAGAATTCATTTGGTAGACTCCAGATAGGAAGAATAGTTATTGAAAGTGAAGCTAAAATAATTCCTGAAAAAAAGAAAATTAACAAAGTTTTATCAAAGCGGATTTTGATAGCAAAAAAAACTCAAAAACGCTTAGCTGTTATAATTCCATATGGTATTTACGGCGGTGGTGAAATTTATTTGAAGAATATATTTTCTAATTTAGAAAATCCATTTATTACTGATTTTATTTATTTGGCAAAAAACCCATTGCAATATAGAATTAGCAATCCAAAGATAGGTAACATTGTCGCAAGAAATATACCTCAGCTTGGGGCCGCTCTATCAACAAACAATTATGATTTAATCATATACTATAATAGCAAGAGAGTTTACAAAGCTTTATCTGATTATAAAACAAATAATAAAATAAAATCTGAAATTATAGAGATTTATCATAGCAACTTCTTATGGCCAGACGCCGTTGCTTCTCTGGACTCCAGAAAGGGTATCGATAGAATTTTTAGAATCTCAGACAGTCTATGCAACGGGATTTCTGGAGTTAATGATATTAGTACAGTTCCGGTTGGAATAGATACTAATTTGTTTAAAAGAAAAAAGTCAAAGAAAAATACAGATCATCGGATACACTTTGGTCTAGTTGCAAGGTTATCTCCGGAAAAAAATATAAAATATGCTATTGATCTAATTGGATCAAACCCGGCGATGAAACTATCTATCCTTGGGGACGGCCCCATGAAAGCCGTCCTCCTGAGCCATATTAAGGATAATAATATTAATAATGTCGAATTAGCCGGGTATAAAGAAAGTCCAGAGGATTATTACAATGATTTTGATGCATTTCTTCTTACATCAAAAATAGAAGGAACACCAATATCTATACTTGAGGCTATGTCCTTTGGTCTGCCAATCTTCTCAACAGATGTTGGAGAAATAAGGGCAAACTTTGGACATTTAGATAATTTTTATTTTTTAACCGGAGATTTAAAGGAAGATGCATCTATTTTGGCTGTAAATTCAAACAAAAAATGTAATTTTAATAATTTAAGAGAGTATATTCTTGAAAATCACAATATAAAGCTGAATTCAAATTTATTTTTTAACTTATTGCTAAGAAATATGCTCTTTACAGCTCCTGCAGATCCGAATAAAGTTATACTTTCTGGAACTTTTTATTAATGCCTAATAAGCTGCCATCGATAAGGGTCTTTGGTAATCCTCAGCTATATACCGGATATGGAAATGCCACCTATAATATTGGCGTAGCCTTATCCGAGTCTGCCGTTGATACAAGATTTGAATTCTGGGGACCAAACTCTTCTTGCAAGAAGAGGTTTAATAACTTCGATGGGACACCAAAGATAGATCTCTATATTCAAACTCCACCATTTATTAAGCATAAATCAAATAATTATAAAATAGGATATTTTTACTGGGAGGCCGACACACTCCCTAGGGTCTGGGCTAAGGACATCCGCTCTAGTGTTGATGAGATTTGGATTCCGTGCAAATTAACTGAAAATGCCTGCAGGAAGGCCGGATTTAAAGGGCCGATAGAGATTCTTCCCACGCCAGGGCAGATAAGTGATCACGAAGAGCTTCAGTTTCCAAGTGAATTTTCTTCTGAATTTGTTTTATCTGAAACTATTTTTAAATTTTATTCAATTTTTCAGTGGAACGAAAGAAAGGGTTATAATCAGCTTTTAAGAGGATATTTTGAAGAATTTTCATCAAAAGATAATGTTATCTTGATATTGAAGGTTAGCCCAATAAAGCATAGTGGTCATGGCCTTTCAAGGATAAAATCAGATATAATTAGAGCTAAAAATTCAGTTAAAAAAAGCTCAGATGATTTTCCAAAGATATTCGTCTGCACCGATAATCTTTCGAGGAAGGCTATTAACGGTATTCATGCAGTCTGTGATGCATTTGTCTTGCCCCATCGTGGTGAAGGATGGGGCATGCCAATACATGATGCTATTATGCATGGAAATCATGTTATTGTTACAAAGTTTGGCGGAATTACAGAGTATTTAAATAATGAAAATTCTTTTATCATAGATCATGAGGTTCGACCGGTTAAGCCAATGAATTGGAATCCATGGTATGGATCATATCAGAATTGGGCGTATCCTCGGCTATTTTCTTTAAAGAAAAATATGAGAGAATTATATCAGAATAGAGATGGTTTTTCTGATAAATTATTAAAATTAGAGAAATTAAATTCTAAATTTTCTATAGAGTCTTGTTCTTTAAATTTAGAAGCGTTGTTATCCAAGAACAGATTTTTGAGATTTAAATAATGAAAAACAATTATAGGATAGCAGATTGGCTAGTTCACGGCGGGCATCAATATGAGTTCTTTAAAACTGGACATAGATTTTTTTGTTCTTCACCAAAGGGCCCTGCCCCAGATCCGAATAGCCTCGGTAGGCCGAAAAATAGTAACGTCGCTTATCTTGATCAATCACTTCTTAACAGAAGAAATATTGATATAATCATAGTTAGAATCGGTGTAGATAAAAGAAGATATAATTCAATTAGGAATAATCGCCCCGGAAAGAGGCCGGTAGGTATAGCTGTGATTCAAACCTCCAACCCGTTTCCTGTTCCCAGGTGGGTGAAGTGTATGGTGTGGAACTCTGAATATTCAATGATAAAACATAAAAGTTTATTTCCTCAACTAAAACACTTCTATATACCGCATGGCTTTGATCCAAATGAATTTAATTTTCTAAATCTTCAGAGAAAAAAGGCTATGCTGGCCGCAGTAAGCGTTTTTAAAAAGAGAGGAAAGGCACTTGGGTTTAGAAATTGGAAGTGGACATCTGATAAGTTGGGCGGTTCGGCCTTACTTGGTCATGGAAATAATGATCTAAGTGAGTCTATTGGCTCCTTCTCTTTGTCTAGGTTGGTAACTGAGTACAATTCATATTCTGTATTCTTGAATACTACGATTGAAAGCGCTATGCCCAGAAGCCGTGGAGAATCAATGATGTGTGGCACTCCGTTAGTTAGCACTTCAAACTACGGAATTACAAAATACTTAAAACATAATAAAAATTGTATGATTGCGAATTCAAAAGAAGATATGTTTAAATATTGTAAAATGATGATTGAGTCTCCGGCGATGCAAGAAGATCTTGGATCTGCAGCTAGAGAAACTGCTATAAAGTATTTTCACATAGACGACTATCTGGCAAGATGGGATGAGGCATTTAGAGGGGCATTAAAATGAGCGTAGATGACGATACAGTTGTTATCTGCATAGGAACTGTTGGAGCCCCAACTTTTGCCAAATGCCGAAAAATTATATTTGATTTATTCGAGAAAGATTCGAGAGTATCTAAAATAGTCGTTATAAAAAATAAGACTCCACAATCTGCTTGGCTAAATGCTATGAGGAAAGCTTGTAAGGGGTCCAAATGGTGTCTCCAGATTGACGAAGATATGTATTTGCGTAAAAATGCATTAGATGAGCTGATAAATCTTGCGAAATTAAAAGAGAAAAGGGGAGTTAAGATTTTAAATGCTTCTTCTCTCTTATATGATTTATTTTTAGAGTCTAACGTTGGCTCATTAAAACTATGGAGTTCTAACGCTCTTCAGTCGCTCACCTTCAAAGATACACTCGGCGGCGATAGAGACTACGCGAAAAGAGCATCTAAGCTTGGATACGTTAATGTTGAAACAAAGAAGGTTCTTGGAGAACATGATTCTGCTCCAACTCCGGAGATAGCTTTTAAAAAATATTTTGAATATACTCAAAAGTTAAGGAAATTTTCTGGAGAAAGAAGTGCAAAAAACTTTTCACTTTATTTAAAGAAAAAGTGGTCCATAAATCCCACTTATATTAACAAGAAGGCATATGACGGAAGCTTAAAAGGTCTTAGATCTAAGTTGATTAATAAATCTAAGAGAAAATAACTTAAATAAGTATTATTTAGAGCAAAGTGAGTTTGGCATGATTAAGAAACCTGAAGTATTTAATGAAAAAACTAATGTTCTTAAAGAGTATACATTAGATAATCTTGTTGAGTTAGATGGAAAGCTAAGCTGGATGCATATACCAAATAAAATTCGAGGGGAGTAGCTACGAAAGCTTATTGGGGAGCGATTATGAAGATAGGTGTTTTTTCTAGATATAAAGAAAAAGATAGGTACAAAAATTACCACTGCTCTCCCTGTAAAATATTTAAGATAATAGATGAGTTAAGTAATTTTGTTGACTTTGAATATAGTGTAAATGATTATAAGGGACAGTATGATTTTGCAATAGTTGATAGAATAAAGCCCGCAAAGAATATAAAGTCTAGATACATTCTTGGCATATTTGAAACACGCATAAAGCGTGGTTGGGCAACAGATTTTTGTTCAATATCTCCTGCTGTAAAAAAGATAGGCCCAAAGCACTTCCACTTATTAAATTATTGTCATGGGCGACACCTTGATCCCAAGCTTTTAAGCAAAAGAAGATCTGGAGGAGTATGTGCTGGAAGGCTATCTAGTACTGCAGAATTTAAGATTAAGCTTTTAAATGATAACGGGCTTAACTTTGATATATTTCCAATTAAATACTGGAAGGGAGGTAGGGTGCTTAGATTTCATGACGGGTCAAAAGAATCTAAGAAGAATATTTCTTTTTTGCAATCAAAGTTTTCTAGATCAAAAATCCGCCGGCCCGTTAATCATAATAACTTATATCATACGTTAAATAGGAATGGTTATTCATACGGCTTTGTGCCATCAATATATGGTCTTGGTTCAAGGCGAATGCAAATTGAAAGCTCATCAAAATTTTTTGAATATATAGGGGCAGGAATTCCTGTTCTTATAGAGAATAATGTACCGGAAGCAAGAATTATTGCGAATAACCCCTTTCTTGGCAGGATTTATTCTGGAAGAAAAGATATGTTGAATAAAGCAGCGGCAATGGAGAGGGGCAGTTATGATCACTTTAAGATATTAAGCTTTGCTCAAAAAAATCATTACCCATACAATAGAGCCAAAAAGATTTATAATAACTTTATTAAGAATAGGGTTTAAAATATGCTTAATATAAGTAAAAATTCTATAGGAAGGCTCAACAGAATAGCAGGCGGCAAGGTTTCTATAATAATAACTAATTACAAAAAAGAGTTATTCTTAAAAAAAGCAATATTATCTTGCTTAAATCAATCTTATAAAGATATCGAGATTATAGTGGTAGATGACTGTTCAAATAAAGGGAAGTCATTAAATATAGTTAAAAAAATAGGCAGTAATAAGGTTAGATATATTTATACCTCCAGAAATTACGGACATTATGCATGCTGTAATTATGCAATTGATCAATCTACCGGTAAGTACATAACATTCTTAGGAGGGGATGATACTGTAAGCAGAGATCATATAAAGCACTTGTTAATAGCGCTAGAAAAGTATAGGCTGGCAGCGGTATGCTCCCTTTATTCTAGATACTATGAGAATGGAAAAAGAGTCGGGCGTGGAGGAAAGTTGTGCGAGGCGTCAATTATGTTTCAGAAGAAAAGATTTTTGAGAAATATAGGTTATTTTCATATGGTTAGATGCGCTGCAGATACGGAGTATAGAGAGCGTGCTATAAAATATTATGGAGGCAATAAGTTCGGGGTATTAAAAAGCGATTCATACAAAGCTCTATATTTGTCAGGCTCGTTAACTAGGAGCAAGAAAACAGGTAGAGGATCTTCGGGCAGATCGAGGTACGCTAAGTGGTTTTATAAGAATATAAGACGAAGCAAGCCAAATAGTCTGTATTTTAATTATATAAAAGATGTGGCGAAATTTTCTTTTCCAAAAGGTATTAGGGTAAATAATTTTGATAGCAAAACCTTTGAAGAGGTATCACTGTGAATGATTCGGTGACTATATGCATAGGAACCATCGGATCTCCCACGTTTGCAAGGTGGAAAAGAAGCTTCTGCGAAGAGTTTCGTTAAATCGATGAAAAGAAAGCATGCAAAAGAAAACACTAAAATAACAAGGGCTGCGTACAAAGAATCTAAGGCTGGTTTTAATGCCCCTATTATAGATGAAAGTAAATCTTGAGGAAATATTTATTAAAATTATTTAAAGTAGATTACACATGACTGCATTTTGATTAATATTATTAGTACTAGCACACACCTGAATGATGTGATGGACAAGGAGAGGCATGGCTATTAAAAATAACATGAGAGTTTCTGGCAGGAAGACTCCAAGCAAGGAGAACATTAGGCGCACTAATAGGAAAAAACAAGAGCGCTTACGTAAACAGGCTAAGAGAGCCCCCTCGCAGGCTAAGAAAAAAGTAGTCTGCTTGATGGCCGCTCATGAAAGAGTTGGAATTACCGTCCAAACCATACGATATCTAATTGAGCAATCCTATCCAATTCGTGAGTTTGTAATAGTTGGCGACTCATATACAGAGGAAGATATATGTGAACTATCTTCTAAATTCTTGGGTGACAATCAAAAAATTCATTATGTTCAAGCTAAAAATCGTCCTTTGGGCAAAAAATGGCAGACTGGGCTAAATGTTGTGTCAACCCTCGATGGAGTTGATAATGTTTTGATATGTGGCTCTGATAATTGGTTGGGAAAGAATTGGCTTAGAGACTTAATGCCTTATACGGATAAGTATGATGTAGTTGGAAGAAATAGGTTTTTCGTTTGTGATCTCTTGCCGAAAGATTACTCTATTGACAGAGTTCTGGGTCGGCAATATCGTAAAGAAAGGGGTCAGACCCCGATTGGTAGCGGAAGAATTTACTCAAAAAGATTTCTTGATATTGCCGGATGGAACCTATATCCTCTTAGTAAAAACCGTGGTTTAGATGGAGCGTGCCAAAGAATAATCGAAAAGCACAAGGTCCCAATTATGATTGACAATAAAATTGGGGACAGTGTTGTTTTGGCTATCAAGGGGCCGTGGGAAGTTATCAGCGGTTTTGACAAGTTTACTAGGAAATCTAAGCATGAAAAATTTGATGTTGGGAATGCATCCAGATGGCTGTCGAGTAAGTTTGCCGAAGCACATGCAAGGCTTGCTGAGGCATGCCGCATTGATAGGGAGCGTTCAGCGCCGATTTGTCATAATTTGCAAAATACTAAAATTAAAAAAACATTTACTAGAAATAGTGTAGAAAAGGAATGAAATGAAGGCTAAAATATTATCTAAAGAAGAATTTGGCGAAGCTACTCTGAAGCACGCAGAGTGGGCAAAGCATAGAGATGAAAAGGCAAAGAAAACTCAATCTGGAATATTGAAAGTTCAACAACGTCATCCCTATATTCCGCAGGATAGTGGAATAATTGACCCGGTTTATAATTGCATTCTTGGCGTTATTCCGCCGTGGAATAAATATAATAACATATTGGACATCGGGTGCAATTATGGCGATTTCACAAATAGAATAAAAGAGCGCTTTAAACCAAAAAAAATAATTGGTCTAGAGCTATCTAGCTATATAGCAGAAGAGGCATCGAAGCGGTATGAGGACATAGAGTTTGCCACTGGCAATATTCTAAGTAAAGAGTTTGGCCGTATGAAGTTTGATTTAATAATGGCATCAGGCGTGCTGAATATACAGCATCTTACTAACACCAGGGTCTATGAAGAGGTGATATACAGGGTGAGCAAGCTATTGAAAAGAAAAGGATACTTTGTAGAACAAAACAATATTAATGCAATGAAGGGCTTCAAGGAAGAGTGCGATGATATTTTAGAAAAATATTTTGATGTCTCTATTCACTTAGACTTTTATCACAATCATAAATACACCCCAGATCATATGCCTAATTTTCATAGCGCCAAGCATCGGTGGGTTAAGCTGTGCAAGCTGAAGGATTAGTGAAAAATGGCAGGGAATAATAATAGAGCCAATGTCCTACTTATTGGCGGAACGGGAAGGTGTGGAACAAATTTGCTCAAGAATCTTTTGAGCACGAATAATGATGTTTTTTCTCTTCCGTTTGAGACAAGGTTTACTATTGATCCCGATGGAATTGTAGATTTTTTAAATACAGTGAAAAATAATTGGAATCCATATGTTGTTAGCGAAAAGATTGATCGACTTGGGCTCCTTCTAAAAAAGCTTCAGTCAAATTGCAAGATGAATGATTCATATATTGATTGGGAGCTTGATAGGCATATACCAAATTTTGAAATTGCCACAATTGATTTAATGCAGCAATTGAGAAGCATTTCTTTTTACGGCACTTGGTGTGGAGATAAGTCTGATGCGAATAAGATGCATTATGCAACTCACTCTTACGAAGAATTGATAGAGGTGTTCAGAGGGTTTAGCGACACATTGGTTGACGGGATTTTGAAGAAAAATACCGCAAAAGTTTATGTAGAGGATAATACCTGGAACGTGTTACATGCAGATTATCTGCAAGATTTATTCTCTAGGCCTAAACTTATTCATGTATATAGAGCTCCTAGGGATGTAGTCGCCTCTCTGCTGGAACAGAGCTGGATGCCCAATGATATTGAGCATGTAGTTTCATGCTACAAAAAAATGATAGACATATGGAGGCAGAAGAAGGAGCTGCTTAATGATAATTTTTTTATTGAGGTAAAGTTTGAAGACTTAGTTTCTAATCCAAAAAAGATTATTTCTGATATTTGTGATTTTGCACAATTAGAGCTTCAGAGCGATTATTTTGATAGCACAATTGTGAGCACGAAGTCTTCTAATATTGGGGGCTGGGGAAGTAGATTAACTGATAGTCAAAGAAGATATGTTATGAATAATTTGCAAGAAGAGGAGGAATACTTCGGATATGTTTAGCAAAAGCCAGCGTAAAAAGATTGTATTTTTATCTCCACATGTAGATGACGCGGTTATAGCGTGTGGAGGAACCCTTGCTCTTCTTTGTGAGCAGTCCCATGAGGTATATCATATATGTTTTAGCTTTTCGGAGAAATCAATACCAGATGGTTATAGTGAAGATGTAACAAAAAAGGAGCTCTTGAGAGCCTCTAAGGTTTTAGGGATTAGTTCGAAAAATTTAATTTTTCATGAGTATGAGACTAGGTGCTTTGATATGTTTCGTCAAAATATTCTTGAAGATTTGTATAAATTTAATAAAGAATTTAATCCGGACGTAGTCTTTCTGCCCAGCACTTATGACTTACATCAGGATCATGCTGTAATTTCTATGGAGGGGATTAGGGCCTTTAAGTATAAGACAATTTTTGGATATGAAATGCCTTTAAACAATATGAAATTTTCTGCCGATGGCTTTATCACTTTAGATCAGCAGCATGTTGATAAAAGACAAAATGCCTGGAGGTGTTTTGACAGCCAAATAGGTAAGAGGTCGATGAACTATACAGAGCCTTTGGCCAGAGTGCGAGGGGAACAGGCAGGAGGGGAATATGCTGAGGCCTTTGAGGTAATAAGGCTGGTGCTATGAGTGTTTGCGCAGAAGATAGGAAGGCTGTATGTGTGGCATATCTGGAGTGATGTCCTCGTCCAAGGTAGAGTCTGCTGATTTAAGCCTTATTCGTAGAATCGTTAAATTACAGAAAAGAAGGGGCCCAGATCATAGTGGAGTTCAAAGGTATGACCACTGCATACTTGGGCATAATAGGCTTAAAATATTAGATTTATCGGCCAAGGGCAATCAGCCTATGGAGACTCGAAGATTTAGCATTGTATTCAATGGTGAGATTTATAATTATAAAAATCTTAGATCAAAGCTGGAAGATACAGGTGTCAAGTTCGACGGAGACTCAGATACGGAGGTTCTGCTAAGACATTTTCACCTATATGGGCTTGAAGACACTTTGTCAAAGATAAATGGGATGTTCGCTATAGCGCTGTACGACAAAATTGATAACAAGCTTCATCTCATTAGGGATCGTCTTGGAATAAAACCTTTGTATTATTTTATAGATGCAGAAAATAAAAAAATATATTTTGCATCTAATTTAAAATCAATTTTTCTCCCTACACACCAAATGTTGCAAAAAAAATGGAGCATAAATTATGAAGCTATTTATAAATATCTTTTGCTCGGCGGGTGTTGGGAGGGAGAGA
>Ga0080013_1002745_pt1 | contig 19945 bp, 40 predicted proteins | sample ETNvirenome_6_85_FD_69236 | JGI IMG/M metagenome (GOLD analysis project Ga0080013, IMG submission 69236) | Marine viral communities from the Pacific Ocean - ETNP_6_85 (SPADES assembly) (version 2) | ecosystem: Environmental > Aquatic > Marine > Oceanic | place: Pacific Ocean | collected 2013-06-19 | reverse complement strand
GTATTCCCAGCAAATTGAATTGCCCCACTGACACCATTCTTCATACCATCCTGTGTCATACCAGACACAGCAAAGCGAGTTGTCAGAATACCAATCACACCATTCGGGTGAATAATTGTAGGGTTCGCTGTATTGATACGCACAGACTTCAGTCCAGCTTGTTTCATATGCGTATGTCCGTTGCGGCTCAACCCTGAACTCGCAACAAGTTAATAGTAAGCACAAAAGTGTTAGAGTAAAACTCTTCATCGTCGTCCCTCCCAGAGCTTCCAACCTGCGTCGGATAAGCTGTCGATATTATTATCTTTTTGCTTCTTGTGCGATGCAAAAACTTCTGTGCCGTCAGGCAATCGAAGAAGATATTGCGAGCCTCGAATATGCTCGACAACCAATGCACCTTCAAATCCTTCTTGAGTGATCAAGGTGCCCTCCAGGGCTCGGCGCTCACGCGACCACTGGGCTCTTTGTTCTGCCGTCTGGCGACGGCGCATGGAGCGCTCAACTCGGTCCAATGCTTTCCAGCTCATTTTCTAATCCTTTCTAGGGGTACAACCAAACTATAGGCACAATAAAACAAACGTCAATGCACTAATCATAATTCCGAACCAGACGCCTTCTACGATATTACTAAAACTCATTTCTTCTCCTTTAAAAACTACCCGCCAATAGTAGAAACTAAGTAGTGTAAGTAAACACCAAGGACAAAACTAAATGCAGCTTATTTTCACTGTCTTCTAATGGGCTGTAAGTGCTCAGGTTTGTAGGGGTGTGACGTGTCTTCCCGACATATCATTACCCAGTATCTGCCCCTGATGGAAGGGCCGGACGGTTCTATTCTTGTGATAATTCCGAGAGGCCGGTGCGGGGGCAGCAAGACTGTTTTAATCTTAACCAAATCACCGACTTTCATTTATCACCTCGAACAGAAATGCGCTGGCACTTTCAACCTTGCCACTGTCAACGATGGCGAATTTGATATAGTCACCATAACGCTGGTCGTCGTCATGCTCCAGAACGATGGCGAGGTAGCCATAGAGGCGTTTGCGCTTAACCAAATCACCGACTTTCACTGATGACCTCTAGTCTAAATATGCTCCAGTGATGAATCCTGCCGTCCGTTAAAACACAGACGCGGGGCACTGAATTGAGACGATGTGTTGCCGGTTCTATGGACGTTATGATGCCAACCGTTTTTGCATCCATCGTCACCTTGCATCTCACTAAATCACCGACTTTCATTGACAATCTCCAGCTTACTAATACGGAACGCTTCACCAGTGTGAAGGTATGCCCATGCAATTTCGGGATGTGCCTGTGAGCGCTCAATCCGAGTGACGAGGGCAATCTCACCACCATAAACAACTTTCACCAAGTCACCGACTTTCACTTACAATCTCCAACACATATGAAACCTCTGCCGTGGGCGATGCGTTGCACGACCAAAGCACCTTGAGGCCGACGCTGCCCTCGATGCTGGCAGTTACAATGCCGACACCTAATGTCGGACAGCGCGGGTGTTTCACTAAATCACCGGGTTTCACTTATGACCTCGCAGTCAGAGGTGACGAACCAACACACATTACCATCATCATTCAATACCTTCACGGTTCCACCTGCGTGATTAACATATAAGACGATGGCAATAACGCCTGTCGCATATTTAACCAAATCACCGACTCTCATATCTTAACTATAGGCACGCATCGGCATGAGTAAAAACTATGCCGACGCGAGCACGTAGACGTGGCTTCTATATTCGAATTGGCGACCATGGTCGCCGCCGAGGGTGTGGGTCCAATATACAACTGGGTCATCGTCGCTGTCAAAACCAACAATAATTCCAATGTACCCTTCAATCGGCGCGGATCTCTGTACGTGGGACATCGCGCCTACTAGGTCACCGACTTTCACTTATTACCTCAAGAGCACCAGGGTCAAACCAATCACGATCACCACCCAACCACTGAACGAGGTAGGGGTACGTTTCATACTCATACTCGCTGATATCGAGGACAATTCCACAATCTTCAGGATCCGCAAAGTGTTTTACTAAATCACCGACTTTCATTTACGATCTCGATCCAGTTGTTCTTGATAACAGACAAATCTAAGCGCTGAGGTGCCTCGCAGGACGACCATAAGACCCAGATATATTTAACTTCGCCTAAACCATAGTAACGAACAGGACTCGTGACAAGACCTAGTTCGCCTGTTTTCTGATTTTTCAGCAAACTACCAACTTGTAATTTCACTTGGCAATTTTCAAATCGCGGCGCGGATGGCAATAACGCGCCTCCGGGTGGGTTGTGTCTAGCCAATCAACTACTACGCCCCAGTCTGGCGCGGGCCTTACAGCGACAACAATACCTAACTTTCCTCTTCTTTCAGAGACACAGTGCAAGCGTTTGCCGTAAGCCGAAAGTTCAATCAAATCACCGACTTTCATTAACAATCTCGCAGGCTTCTTCAACATATGCCTTGGTGAACCACCAAACTCTTCCGTTGGGGCACAATATACCGTATGGGGTCCGACACGTATCATCTTTAATTGTTACTAACAAGCCCAATTCAGGATACTCGTTGTCTTTGATTAAATCACCGACTTTCATTACTAATCACCACCAGCCCATCTTGAGCGTAAGTCGTCGTTTGGCCACTGGACCAATGCACAATCCACGTCCTCGGAAATCTAGGAGAAGGTTTTACAATGAGGCCAATCGAACCTGTGGTTCCTTCCGGGCCGAAGCCTGTGGAGCTTACCAAATCACCGATGTTCATTTACAAGCTCCAGGTCTTCCGCAAACATGCAATCCCAATCGGAACTATTCTGCCACTGGACCCAGGCAGACGCCAAAGGCCCGTTGTCTCCGTGGCATGTCCACTCAACTATAATACCCAATGCGCGGGGGCCAAGATGTGGATGGTTCCTGTGGACCTCTGGATGGTCCAAAAGTTTAACAAGATCACCGACTTTCACTGATGACCTCAAGTTCGGACTCGTCATGGCAGGTTGGATCGCCCTCAAACCAGCGGATCCGGTAGGTGTAACCGCCTGGAACGTAGCCGGGGAGATTTTTATCCCAGTGGTCATTCCACACGCGAGTAATCACGCCAGTTCTGCCATTGGTTAACTCGCAACTCACCTCCCTCACCAAATCACCGATATTCACTCAGCACCTCGATGCAGCCTCGCTCTGGCGAGGATTTCTGGCCTTGCGACCACAGGATAGTAACGTGGATTCCCCATGCTCCTACGATAACTCCAGTATCTCCAGTGCCAGTGCGAACAAAAGACGAACCCGGCGTCACGTAAGCGAAGTCATCGTTCAGCTTCACAAGGTCGCCAACAATAGGCTTGACCTTGGTCTTGTCCAGGCAATTGATATAGTATCGCTCCATGCCTAAACCATAGAAACCGATCAGCGAGAGTCAAGGGTAAAATTTTCAGCTATCGACAGGAAGGTCGAACAACATCAATTCCCAATTCTCGTGTTTGACAATAGGTCTGCGGGCCGCGTTGCCATGGCCGTGGGCCAAGTATGGTGGTATGCCACCAATCCAATGAACCGTCAGATCATAACGCTCCTCTTTTTGCATTCCCAGTTGCTTTGCCATATGGGGCTCTTCAACGTGTTCCTTTGTCAAGACAATGCCGTAGTGCCTTGAGTGCGGCTGGAACGATGCGCGGACAAGTGTACCTAATTTAAGCTCTTTTGCGGTTTTCAAGTTCATCGTTTTCCCTCAATCCAATTAGTTTTAGAAATAGAGAAACTATCTTCACCTTCGCGTAGTCGCTCGGCATTCTTGCACATCTTTTCCGAAGCGCTGACGAGAACATTGTTTTTAATATCTCTTTCAATCTCGTAGATGATGTTTTCCGTTCGACGGACCCTACCATTCAAATGAATTTCGGACGCTTTATCTTCCGGGTTCATCGTCCTCAGAAATTCAAGGCCCAGACGTAAAATCTCTACAATTTCTTCAGCCCTGTCCTGCATCAAAACAATTTTATTCATCCATAAACTCCTGTAACCTCTCTTCACTAAATTTATCCAACTTTGACGCAGCCTCAAGACACCCTGAAATAGTCAAAAAGTCACTAGGTGCGCCAAGATCGGGAGCGGGTGAAACAACAATATAACTGCATTTCTGCCAATAGGAAATCTCTTCGTTTCCCACGTTGGTCACCTCTTCGCTCAGCCTATCGTGCCTGAAACGCCCATTGGGATAGAATTCATCGGGAAAACCCCGGAGACGCATAGGCGCAGATGCCTGCTGCCTTGTGGTAGAGTCGCCAATAACATCCCAGTGGCCAATTTTCTCCCAGTCGATTGACTCGACAATATACAGGTCTTTATCCTCCCTCTTGACCAGGGTGCCTGGGCCTAGACCATATGCCTTCATGCGCGGCAAAAGAGTCATGCGGCCCGTGAGCATACGATGAGCTTCAGTGGAAATGTCTCCCTTGCGCGTTGTGCAAGTACGACGGTTGTGCCCCTGCTCAGAACAATAGGTGCATTTTCGGCCTTTGCCGTTACTGAGTAGCTTCTCCAGCGATCCCTTATATCTCTTCAGTCGGTGCTGCGCGTTTTCGCGGAGGTATTCGGATGAGAAGTACCCACGAGTGTTCAAGTTCGTTTCTAGTTGCTCGATCTGCTTGCGAAGGTCGTCTTTGCGCTCGGGGCACGAACTCTTGTTGTGCCCCTTCTGCCAGCAGTGGCCGCAAGTTACGGTACGCTTGTAGTTGCCGTTTTCGTCTATGATGTAAGACACGTTTTTCCTCCGTGCTTCGGGTTCGTCTAAACCATAGGGACAAATAACCCTCAGTCTAGCCTGTTTTAATAAATAGTTTCTGGTAGCCGAGACGGGACTCGAACCCGTAAGCCTATGCAGGCGTCAGATTTTAAGTCTGATGTGTATACCAATTCCACCACTCGGCCTTACTGACTGATAATTCTCTTTTTCTGTTTACGAGTCAGCTTCTTGAATTTATATTCAGCCTTCTGTGCCTCGGAGCGATTGGCGTAACTTACTGAATATATTAGATTAACTGGTCTTCGGCGGCGTGTGTATTTTGCTCCGCGCTGCGAATGGTTATGTTCATACAACCTGCGACTTGTGTCGGTGGTCACACCAGTATAATAAGAACCATCAGCGCAGAGTAAAACGTAGAGGAACCATTCAGATTGCTTTGAGATATGGGATTCCATTTGGCAATTCACCAGTGACGGTACCGCCGTGCTTGGCAATTACGTCAACAATAACTTGTGCTGGAACGTAGCCATAAACTGTGCCGGTATAGTTTTCTTCGTCCTCCGCGTAACTAGCCAACAACGCCTCATAGGCGTTTGGATATCCAACTTCAACTGCCTCATATTTCTCAGCATTGTCGTGTTTTGGCTCGCAATAAGCATTAGCATTTGCTTGTACGCTCATGGCAAAACCATCCGCACATATAATTTTTTCATTCAGTTTCATCTTTCTACTATCTCCAAATAATAAGGCTGAACCTGCGTTCTTCGCCCATTGTTAAACAACACCTCAACAAACCCCTTCCACCTTAAATTGGTGCGAGCGATAAGACCAATCCGGGCGTCTAATTCAAACCTAACTAAATCACCGACTTTCACTGATACCCTCCACCCAATTGGGCCGCATTATCTTTAACTTTACATCACCATTCCAACTGGGCCACAGAACTTTAATGTGTAGTGTTTCACTGGGCCGGCTCGCTTTTTTACACACGTTAACCACGAGGCCGGCTCCAGGTTCTGTGGCTGGAAAATTACGATATTTTTGTTTATACAACTCGGTAAGCCCAACAAGGTCACCGACTTTCATTTATCATCACCCGATGGTGTGCTGGACACACTTCTTGTTTGTGCGCCACAGGTATAAAGTCGTCTTCTTCATCGCAATCACAACCCATCTCCGCAGCTTCGGCGCGGTCGAATATCTCGTCGGTTTCCCAGAGGTCAGCGATATCGTCAGACTCCGTTTCGGCCTTGCCATGGGGCAACAAGCCTCGTAGTCTCGCATTCTCTTTCTCTAATGATGAGGCGTAGTTATACAAACCCTCACAGTTGGAATGCACCTCTTTTATACATTCATCGAGTGCTAGTTTAATATCGGTGTAGTTGCCTTGAGTGGCGCAACTCGTTAAAAATAAACAGAAAATAATATACTTACCCATTTGATACCTTCTTTCCTTCCTCTACTTCATCAATTGTTTGATCCAAAATCCAGTCCAAGATCGTGCGGTGCTCTGATCTTTTCGTTTTGCTTCCCGTGTTCTTTCATACTCGAAACATAGTTACAGCAAACCAGGGGTCAAGGGGCCTCGGAAATTAAATGCAGTTCATCAGCTAGTCGTGGCTCAGTGTCCCCCAAGGGAGCCTCGGAGAACCACCAAACACGATATTCTGAAGCGAAATCTCGCTGGGCGACGGAGATAATGATCCCCTGGTCATCAAAACAAGGCTTATCCATTAAGGGTTTAAAGCAGACCAAATCCCCAGGCTTCAATAGCGACGAAAAATATGGCGACATCTCAGCACCTTCTTGTGTGGTCCGAGTGGCACCCATTTACACACAGCCTTCTGATGTACGCCATGGCGTATGCCATGGTAAGATGCCGGATGAAGTACTCGCATCGTGCATGCGGCGTTCAGGGCGAAAGCGACTATAAACAATAAAACAATGAACTTTTTCATATCAAACCTCTCGTGATATATTAAATGTAGGCACCCGGATGATTTAGGTAAATGGTTGAATAGAAAAATACCCGTAGATCTGCCAGCAAATAATTGACATGTATATAAGCGCAGTGGGCAACAGCAGGCCGGGCGATCTCTGGGCTAGGAAGTTTATTGCGTAGCCGAATAAGATAAACTTGAACATAATAAAAAAACCTGGGCCGGCCTGAATAGCAAATTGCATGATTGGGTTGGCCTCTTCGACGCCGACTGAAACTGCGTAAAGAGTAAACAGCGCATCAAGAAAATTACACAGGAGAGCAACCGACATCCAAATTAAGTTTCGTATTTCTTCTTCCATAGTTCATGAAGGCCTCGCTGTCTATACAAAACTAAATAGTTATAGGCTCATGTCTAAGCCACGCGCATCACCAGAAAAAATAATTTTTGGATTTCCAACGTGGGGCTTATAAGCTCCTGCCACGGACATGATGTATTCTTGCATATGATCACCATCAGTGAAATTCAGCGTTTTGCCCATATGATATAGCTTCCACTCTTTGACCTCTTCGAGCACATCGGTCTTATTGAGCACAACGTGAGTAACACCGTTGATATTCATAGCCTTCAGAAGCTCATCCAAGTTCATCCAATTGCATTGGCGCGGTCTTCCGGTCGTGGAGCCGTACTCTCGCCCATAATGTCGCAGCAAGTTGAATACATCATCATCAGGCTCAAAGTCCTTTTTTCCAACATAGGTTTCATAAACCTTGCCGACCCCCCAGACATTACGAATCCACGAAGGGGGAATGGCATTGAGGGTCACACTTCCTGCCGTGCAGTGACTCGACGTAACATAAGGGTAATCACCCCAGTCAATATCCAAACCAAAACCTTGGGCTCCTTCACAAAGAATATGTACTGGGCCGTTATTGTGAAATTCTTCATATAAATCAACAACATACGGTTCCAACTCAGGTACATCTCGGGCCTTAAGGCCGGTACGATTGTACTTGTCACGGTAGGCCGGACCGTTGCCGCGGCCGGTGGTGCCAATCTTCTCGTCCTTCGCGTCTTCGCTGAGGTGTTCTTCGGTGATTACATGGCAATTGGCAGCAACCCTTACCAAAGAGGTTTCAATGCCTCCCCTCTCTAGGGCCTTTATTTCAGCAAAGAAATCACGGACGTTGATAACACACCCGCTGCCTAATATACTCTTGATCCCGTGGAACACACCAGATGGAATGTAATGGGTAATATATTTTTCTCCCTCGTGGTAGATTGTGTGGCCAGCGTTGCCGCCACCATTAAACCGAAGAACGTGGGTATAATTTTCCCCACCCTTTTTGCATAGTTGGTGGGCTACTTTTCCTTTGGCCTCGTCACCATGCTGAAGACCTACAACGACATCTACTAACAAAACTACCTCCCTTATATATATGTAATATAACCACTCACGGCTGCGAGTAAAAACTATTTAGTTATTATACTTTCCAGAAAGACTTTTTTTGCGTTCTCGTTGATATCAACGATGGTGTAGCGACGCCCAAGGTTTATGGCCGCTCGGGCTGTTGTGCCTGATCCAGCGAATGGGTCGACCACCATGTCGCCCTTGTTGGAATATAGAAAAACAATTCTTTCGAGCAGCTTAACTGGCTTTTGGGTTGGGTAATCTAACTTTTCACTGCCCTGAATCTGGCTAATATCCACCCATAAGTCTTTTACCGGTATGCCATCCATCTCGTCTAAAAATCTTTTGATCCTTGGAATGCCCTTTTTGTTATAAACAAGGCGTTCGTCTTCATGAAGAGAGTGCATTTTCTCTTTCAACACGTACCACTGTTTGTAGTGGCCGTTCCACTCATACCTCAGATTCTTTCTTGGGCTCACGTCTGGCTGGGAATTGTGTATCGCAGTCGTAACATACCACCGTCCGGTAGTTTCACACTTTTTCGCAGACGAGCGCTTCTTGTACTCTTCGTCATACGGCAAATACAAAGGATTGTAAATCGATTTTTTAGACTTTGAATAAACAATTATAGTGTCGTGAAATCTTCCTAATTGCTTTTTATTTTTTGCATTGCCACCGCTCTTCCAGGCTATTTCGTTCTTGAAGTTTTTCTCTCCAAAAACTTTGTCCATGACCAGTCTCACATAAGGGCTGTTCTTCGGCTCAACATGCACAACAATATTACCTTCTTTGTTAAGGATTCTGTAGCACTCCTTAAGCCGAGGGAGCAAAAATCCCTCCGCGTATTCTCTCATCGAGTCAAATTTATCATTAAATTCTCCAAAGTTCCTCCCGGTGTTGTACGGAGGGTCCAAATAAACTAGAGAACAAAAATCTTCGGGCAAGGCCTTCAGCGTCTCGATGCAGTCGCCCACAATAAAACTGTCTTTAGTCAACTTTCTTCTCCTTTTCTGCCGACTCCAAAATCTCCGCGGCTCTGCCGGAAAACTGTTCGATAATAGATTTTGGTACGCGGCGTCGCAAAAAGCCAGGATTCTTCGGATCTTCGAGGTTTCTACTGGGTATTGCTACAATCTCTGCGTTTGAAGGGTCGGAAAAGTCTCCATTTGGCCGAGTAAAAACGTAAACGTCAGCCTCGGTGGCGCTGTACGTCACGTGGCCACTTGATGAAGCGGTGCCGGCGTTTTTCTTGCTAATTCGCCTAGTGCATTCCAAATGAAAATCACCAGATCTAAACTTTGTTTGAATCCTTAGCCCCGCTGAGGAAATCAAATCATATCCAGAGCCGTTTTTGTCTCCATCGTTGCCGGCTGTCTCTCTTTTTACCCGCAAAGTCGTATTTAAGTTAATCCAGTCTCTCTGCATATATTCGTTTGCAATTGCTAAAAACTTACCAAGTTCTCTAGTATCATTTTCCGCGATCATATTCTCATATCCTTCGTGGAGATATCGCGTCCAACTATCAGTGTTATTATTCATTCGAACCTCCCTCTTGTGATACTATAAGAACTTCTCAATGAAAGTAAATGGTAGATCCACCAGGACTCGAACCTGGAATAGAAGATTAGAAGTCTACTGTGATATCCCTTTCACCATGGATCCATATATTTTATTGCAGGTATTTGGTGGACCCTCTCGGATTCGAACCGAGGACCTGCCGGTTATGAGCCGGAAGCGCTAACCGCTGCGCCAAGAGTCCCTAATTTTTGTTATTCCAGTCCGGGAAATCTGTCTCGAAGATCTTCGACGATGGACTCTACTTGGTTAAGTAACTTGTGGGGTTCGCATCCGTACTCTCGCATAAGGAACCTAATCTCGGCCTCTAATGCTGCGAGTAGGCTGGCTCGCGCTTCTAAATCAGTCATTTTCTACTCCGTGATGCTAGTTTTTAGTTTTTCTCTGATCTTATCAACCGTCGCTGATCTGGCGACATGCGTGCCAGTTTGATGGTCGATTGCTTGTTTAAGTAGATACAAATCCTTTAAAACCTCTTCAATTATAACATTTCTTTTATCGGGAACATACACTCGGGGCATATTTTTCTCCTTAGATCAAGTCGATAACAACAACTCGCTCTTCGTCCTTATCGTTGTCAGCCTTCTCGTTTTCTCGCTTAACCCACTCCCTGTAGGAGTGCCAGTCGTTAGGCGAGGGCATTGGAACGCGCAAATAAGGCCTCTCTTCGCTCATGAGCCCTGGCCTCTGGACTGCTTTCGGCGGCGACGGCGAGCAGAGGGCGGAGAGCCGGCGCGGTGGTTGCCATAGTAACTCTCTCCGCCCTTTTGCGCCTTTTTAGTAAAGGTGCCAGAACCTTGGCGGGTTGTCTTGTTCGATGTGGTGTTTTGTTTTTTAGTTGAGCTTGCCATTTATTTCCTCCATGTTAGCAGCACGGTCAAACATTGTAATCCCCTCTAGGTGATCAATCTCGTGTTGAACACAAACACACTCTAGCGCGTCTTGTTCAAAAGAAAAAGTCAAGCCCGACTTGTGATTGTCTGCGCTGACTGCGATGTTTGTCCATCTCTCCGTTACAACATAATCACCGGGAAATGATAAACAACCTTCTTGAAAGAAACTTTTTCCAAACTTGCCAACTATCTTGGGGTTAATCAGTATTATAGGCTGCTTAACATATACTATGCACACAGCAGAATCAATACCAACTTGGTTGGCCGCGAGGCCGCAGCCATCGTTGCTGCCTTTCAGGATTTCAAGCAACCTTTCGCCTACTAGGAGCCCCTCAGTTATAGCCTCACACGGTTTACACTTCTTCGATAGTTGTTTTTTATCCTGTACATAGTGCAATTCACATCAACCTCACGTGTAATATAAATAGAAAGAAGTAAGCCAAGGAAGCACAGAAAACGTGCTTCCTTGGCCCGGTTCAGCAATTTACTTAATGCTGATTGTCAAAGGCTTAGCCTCTGGGCGCGTTGGAACAACCAAACGCAAGAGCCCGTTCTCATATTGGGCAGTTGTCGAGCCGAGGTCAAGATTGTTGTCATAGTTCACATATGTTTTAGTGAAGCTACGACGAGCAATACGACGAGAATCAGATTCCTGGTCGTCTTGTGCAGCGTTGGCGCTGACTGTAATGCTATTCTTCTCTGGCTTAATCTCAATCGAGAGGTCCTTTCTATTGAACCCTGCCAAAGCAAACTCCATCACAGTCTGATCTTCGCCGTCTCGATAAATATCCGCAACAGGATATCCTTGTGTCGTGCGATTCAACGCTGCTGGAAAGTCCAGCATAGAATCAAAAATGTCGTCAAATACGGTTCGGCCCAACAGGCCCGGTCTAAAAGTAGTAAGTGTGTTACCCATAATGTTTTCTCCTTATAAAGCAAGTAACCGTGAGCGGCCATAAAGCGCCGCTCACAGTAATAAGATAATCACGCCATGAACAAAGTCAAGGAAAAAATCATTCCCAAAAAATTTGAATCCAAAGTATCACGCACGAAAGCAATATACAACTCATGGTTTTAACCGTAAACATACTTTCATTCATGTGATGCCATGTCAAAACAGGAAAAACAAAATAAGAGGCGCCAAAGCCTACAAATCTCGAAACCCAGAGGGCTTGGGTATCCCCGACAATAAGTTTAGTGCCGTATAAAAAACACAATCCCATCGGGACAGCCAAAAACAAAACAGGCAATATCATATTTTGTTTTGCCCAGGCGAAGGCAAATTGCGAATTGATCTGGTACCAGGCCAAAAAATGTCCCAGCACGTATAATAAGAAGCCTATAAATATATTTTTTGTCATCAGTGTAAGCTCAAAGAGTAAGAATTGTTGTTTAGGTTAATATTGGAGTAGTAACGAGCGACAAGAAGCGATTGTAAAAGCGACATGGTATCATGAGTCAATATAAGATTCTCTGCTTCAAAAGTATCGTCCTTTTTTATTACAGCATATTCAGGGTCGGCCTCTTGAGCCAGCAAAGCTCTAATATTTAAATTTGTAACCAAGGTTTCAACAAGAGCCAGCTTTACCGGCTCGGTTGCTGAACTTAGCTCGCCATTTAGGAGATCACGCAACAAGCTTTCGCCAGAAAACACCTGATATTCGGTCTCCTCTAGCAACTCTTCAACGTATTCTAAATCTAGTGCATATAGTTTAGGGGCTTGTTCTTCATCCATCCCCGAGCAACTCTACTAAATCTGTATATCCGCCGACAAATTTAATTATATTGCCTTCTCTCTCAAAAACCATTGGCACGGTCTTCCAGTCATATGCCTCCTTAATTTGAGACAAGATTTCCGACTGCTTCTCGTTAAAGTTTATCGTATTGTATTCTAGGCCTCTCTCATCAAGAAGATCTATTACTTTGACACAAAAAGGACATGTGGGCTTACAAAAAATTATATATCTCACAGTACTTTTTCTCCGTTTAGTTTCTGCGCAACTTGGTATGGCATGCCGACAACACTAATCTGAGTTGTGGACGTGCCTGATGCGCCGAGTGTCAGCCTTGTGAACCTCGCAAAATCTAACATACCCTCTACCAAGGGCGCCTGTTTGGCCTCAGTGTTCAGAACATCATTGTTCTTAAAAAAAACAACATGATTTGGATTCACATAAACATCTCGCAACTCGTATTGAGATCTGGCTGTTTGTAACTCGGGGTCGTATTGGTTGGACGACTTAAAAATTTCTACTAATTTTACTGTTTTATTCATGATTTATATCTCCGCTTTGGTCTTCTTGTTCAGGAATAGAATCTTCTGGCTGGTCGGGCATCTCAGCGGTGACGTACCCCACTGCCATATTCAACAAATCGGTTAATTGCGAACCAGCCGTTGAAACGGTTTCGATGGCGGCCTGAACATCAACAACAAATCTATCCAACTTTTCTTCCTCAAACGACTTGAGTTCCGATGCGTCGCGGAGCCTTTCTTTAACATTAACAACTAGATTGTTAATTACATTTGGCACGTCTTCATAGTCAACTGTATAAGAAATTTTAACTTTCACTTTATTCCTCCACAATAGCGCCTGTCGTAGTAATTAAGGTTGATGCCACTGACACTGCGTTTTGCAGTGCAGCACGAGTTACCTTCGCGGGGTCAATAATTCCCGCGTTTAACATGTTTACTATCTTAGATTCTTTAAAGTCCCAACCATGGAGTTTGCCGCGGCGCTTACTTATTCTTTCAATTATAATGTCTGCACTTTCACCAGCGTTGCGCGCCATCTGGCGCACCGGTGCCTCAAGGGCCTTTCTGATTATTTCTGCGCCCAAGCGTTGATCTTCGTTTTCCGCTTTAATTTTAAAGGCGCGAGAGGCAAGGAGGGTCACCCCGCCGCCTGGGACTATTCCCTCTTCTTGCGCTGATTTGACAGCCTCTAGGGCATCCTCAATACGGTGCTTTTTTTCGATCATTTCAATCTCAGTCGAGCCACCTACTTTGATCACCGCAACACCGCTAGCTAATCTAGTAACCCGATGTTGCAGCCTTCTGCACTCGTCGTGGTCCTCGGTTTGTTTTATCTCGCTCTTGATGGCCTCAACTCTTTTTTCAAGACGTTCAAAATCAGCGCTGCCGCCCATGATCGTCGTTGAACTTTTAAGAATCTCCACCTTCTTACACATACCAAAATCCGTTAATTTAATCTCGTCAGGGTCTAGGCCTGAGGTGCGGCTAAAAAAAGTTGCGCCTGTTGCAATACAAAGGTCTTCCATAATGCGCAGGCGCTCTTTGCCATATTCAGGTGGCTTAACCGCGGCGACTTTCATGCTGCCACGGACCGTGTTCATTATCAATGCGGCGAGGGCTTGACCTTCTACGTGCTCAGCGACGATAATGAGTGGTCTGCTTTCTCTTGCTGCTAACTCTAAAACAGGAAGAATCTTTTTGACATTATCAACTTTGTAATCAGTAACGAAGATTAAGGCATCCTCATAAACTACGGCATTCCTCCTTTCATCTGTGACAAAAGACTGGGCAAAATAGCCAGAATTTAACCTAAACCCCTCAACCAAATCTAAGGTTGTGTCGGCTGATTTGGCCTCTTCAATTAAGACCGAGCCATCGTGTCCGGCCTTGTCGACCGCTTGGGCTATCAGCATTCCAATCTTTTCGTCGCCATTGGCAGAAATCGTCGCAATGTGCTCAATGTCCTGAATCGATTCAACGGGTTTAGACAGTGATTTAATTTCTCTGATGATTAGCCTCGAAGCTTTATCCATGCCGCGCTTGAGTTCCACCGGTGAACTACCGGCCATCAAATACTTTTGACTCTCTTTTAGAATCTCACGTGCGAGCACTGTTGACGTTGTGGTCCCGTCACCAGCCATGGCGTTCGTTTCGGATGCCACCTGCTTCAAAATTTGGGCGGCGCTATTTTCTACCGGGTCGTCCAAATCGACAAATTGTGCCACAGTTACACCATCCTTGGTGATAATAGGATTGGTGCCCTTCCTGTAAAGGACCACGTTTCTTCCTTTCGGTCCGAGCGTCGCTGCTACGTTGTCCGCAAGCTTGTCGACGCCGCTTAAAATCTTCTCCTGTAGTGATAGGCCACTACAATAAACCTTAGACATATAAACCTCTCTCAGTAAAATATAATGCCATTATAAAACAAATCAAGCTTTATTTTAAATTAAATCTGGTTTTTCCGTCGGTCTTAGTTCTTGAGTTTTCTCTTCTACATTCTGAGACGCGGTGATGGCTTTCTGTGCTTCCGCATCGTCCTGTAAGCCGCCGGCCATGAAAGCATACGTGCCTTCTTGGATTTCCCTTACGCTGGTGAAGAGCGAGAAAATACTTTGATTCAACTCTTCTGTTAATTTATTAAGTACCTCTTGTACATACACAGCGCCGATTAGAATCCTGCCGATGTCGCTGCTGTCCTGGCCTGATGGCAAGGTAGCATATTCTCCAGCTATATTTTGGATATCCAAGACTTGGCCACGGTTAAGGTCAAACTGTAACGTCGACAAATAGCCTCTAGAATTCAAGAGGGCGCGCCTCTTTAATTCAGGGGTAAGCTGATTATAGAATTCTACTGAGGTTTGTGCGTCTGCAAAAACGCCCTTGCCAGACAAGACTCTGGTTCTCTCGTCGGCCATCTTCGTGGCAGAAAAACTCTTCATAACCACAGTGTTGGCGGCACTCACAGCGCTGCGTATCCTTCCTAAATCGCGAAGAGAGTACCCTTTTTCGCCAAAAGCCATGTTGACGGCGTTAACCAGCGCGGGCCCACGGGGTGGAATATGGCTTGAGCCTCGAACAACCATCTCTCTTTCGCCCATGGGCACAGGCTTAAAGAGTTCGTCGTTTTTCGCCCAATTCAAAATTTGGGTCAGATTGTTTATCTCCTCTATCTCTAGCTGCATGGTGTCTTGGAGCATGGGAGTCAGATTATCTATGAACTGAACTTCAAGCTCTTCTGGTGAGGGTAGGTTCTCTTGACTGGGAAGCGTAGCGTTGAAATCGTATTCCTCATTACCTGCCTTTATTTGTTCAATGAACTCCACAGGTATTTCAATACATCTAACCGACTTACCCATTGAGCCAAGAATAATATTTGCGATATTATCAAGCGTGAAATTAAATCTGTGAAACTTTAATTCACCGCGAACGTCCAGGCCCTGGGTTTCTTCCTCAAAGGACTTCATAACAACAACATATTGCATAAGCTCATGGGGAGAAAACTGCGGCTCCACTAGGTCGCCAACGAGGTCAGTAAAACTACCGCCAACAACAACGGACTTTTCAGCGTATAACTTCAAGCTGATTGGTTTATTGTCTCCGGTTACAAAGTCGGCAATCGTGCCAGTGTTCGCGGGGATTTGCTTTCCGTCCAACAACACAGCAAGAAAGGCTTCGAAGTTAAACCCAGCAGAAGCTGCGTTGAAGTTGGAAATAACTTTTGTCAAGGTTTTATAGAAAACCAAGTACGAAAGAGTATTGGCGATTCTTTTACCTAGGTCGCCTGAGTTTAAGTTAATAGAGTCTGGGTCGCTATAAAAGCCAGCCAGGGACCTTATCTTCTCCGATAGATCACCGCCCTGAATATTGGATAAGAACTGCAGCAGTTGCGTTCGCGCTGGGCCAGATATTTCTTGATTGCCAACTGTCCGGACATCAGTCCAGCCAAGCTCAGTAACGCTAATTTCTGGAATCGCTTGGAGAGTCATCGTGGTGCCCTCAAGGGCTTCACGTACAAGCTTTCTCTCCATAAGAGGCTTTTCTATCTCATAAATCTCGTCGATGGCCTCCATCAAGACACCTAGATTAAAACCTTGTTGTCTCTTTTTGGAAAAATAGTTTTCCTTGATGTATTCAAGCTCTTCTTTATTCATGCCAGCACCTCTTAGTAATTAGATAATTATATCAGCAATTCCCAAATTAACTGCTTCTTCTGCGTCGAGGTATATATTGGTCTTTTTGTCCATCAGCTTCTTAATATACTTCTCAGTCATATCGGTCTCTTCTGCGAGAGCTTTGATATACATCTTCTGCGTATATTTAGTCTCCGCGAATTCGTTTTCAACATCGGCAATATGGCCATGCGTACCGGCGACGACACCGTGGATCATAACCCTGCAGTACCTACCAATTTTACGCCGGCCCTTTTCACCAGACGCGAGCAGCAATACGCCTGCGGACATTACCTTGCCTATACCCTTCGTGTGGACTGGTGTTTCGCTGCGAAGCTCGCGAACCACGTCATACACAGAAAACATCTCAACTGCGAGGCCGCCGGTTGTAGAGATCACAAAGTCAATGGGCTCATATACCTTAACTCTTTCAGAGTTTTCGTCCTCTGGGTCTGTAAGCACTTCGCCTTGGCCCGTCTGGTGCAAGGCGTATAGCCCGTATACAGCTTCAGCACACTTTTCCTCTGAGACCTCGCCGTATATGCCAACGAGTCTCAACTCTTGTCTATTGTCCGTACCAAGCATGGACAGTATATCTACGGATTCTTTGTCCTCCGTCGTTTCTTTTGGTTCTGCGAAATTCATCCCTTACTCCCTTGTTTCATAATTCATGTCTTCGATCTTCTTCAACATACGCATGGCGGTGTCCCAGTCATGTGCGGCCATTTTTTGCCAAACATCATCGGTGATACATACCCTTAAAGAATATAAGGACAAGTCCCTCCATTGTCTAAGGGCTTCCTGTATATTTTTTTCTTCTTCTAGGCCCGAGGCCCTTATAACAGACTGTGACATGCTCTCCATAAACTTTAATATTGCGATAGAATTTATGTAGGCTATTTTATATGCTTTTCCTTTTGACCATGTGTTAAATATTCTTGTTGCCATAATATGTGTAAGGGCCCCGGAAAAAAACATTATGCCGGCAGTAACTAAATCCAATTTAAACTCCTTTTAAAAAAAAAGGCAGACCCGAAGGTCTGCCTTGTTAAAACAACTTTTCTCTCTTCCTCTTTTTTAACGCCGGCGTCGTTTCGGGGCTCGCAGACGGCGGGCCACTCGCTGAGCTACTTCGTTGACAAGATCCTCTTCGTCAATCATATCAACCTCTTCGAGGGCCTCGTCGAGGTCTTCTTCGAGTTCAAGAGAAACCGACTCTTTCATGAGCCGTCGAACGATCGCCTCGGCCATTGCGGTGGGGCCCTCTTCATCCTCTTCCTCGGGGAACTCGCCTTCCGGGGGCATGCCTGCCTCTTCGTCGCCTTCGGGAGGCAACTCCATATCCATTTCCATGTCCATTTCAGCGTCCGGGCCCTCTTCGCCCTCGCGCTCGACGGAAAGCATCGAAGCCATCTTCTCGCCCTCTGGGCCGGCGGCGCTCAACAAGTCTGTTAGCGAATCGACGTGAGCCTGGAGCGCATCTGCGGCTGCGTCGTCGCCTCCCTCGGCTTCGGGATCCTCCAGCGGCTCCTCGCCCTCGGGTGCCTCAACGTCGGCGAATTCGCCCTCGGGGCCCTCGTCTGGGAGCGCGGCTCCCATCTCGTCGTCCTCATCGCCCGTCATATCGGCCTGCTCCTGCAGCCTGCTGACGAAGGTGTCACTAAGAGCGCCGATGTCGGCGTATTTCATCATTTTACGAATGTCTGATTCTTTTAAAAGTTGTTTCATGCCCAATTCTCCTTAAAATTATCCTTGGGATACACATTAATTAGGCTTTTGTCGCAACAAATGACCTATTTTTTTTAAGGTGCCATCCTGAATTTGTTTTATTCTAACATAGCTTACTCCTAAACGGTCTGCTACTTCGCGCAAAGTCATTTCCCCGTGCTTGTCGATCGCATCAAACATACAGTTTTTGTCCTTCGAACAATCTATCCAATATCTGCACTCCCCAACAGGACATGCGGTCTTTAATTTTTTGCAAGTTTCTAAACATTTTCTCATATCTCGCTGTCTACCTCTATCAAATCAAATATGTTTTCTATCTCCGACTTCTCCAGGGCAAACTTATTTTTTGTCTCGTCGGAAAGTCTTTTTAGTCGATCGATTTTATCAATCTTGTTTTTGCCCTGAATTTTATACCTTTCTTTGGCCTTCTTGATATAATCGTAGATTAAAGGATCGCTTTCTAAATACCCAGAGATCATCATTCTAAAGAATTGTGACTGATTCATCCCGTCGAACTGACACCGGAGCCTCAGCTTGGTTTGCCGGTCCTCGGAATCGTAAAACATGATTTTTTTTCTAGTTGCGGAGTCGGGCGCGGTATAATCCTTCTTCATCCTCGCCTCCATAAGATGTGGGTGTCACTTTCTCTTTGTCCAGACTGGGACTGTACAAGGAACTTGGCTGTATTTCGAAACTCTTGAATGCTGCGAGCGCCTGAATAAGAAAGGCCGCTGCGCAGGCCGCCAGCAATATCTTCGATAACAGTGGTGAGAGGGCCTTTACAAAAGACGGTAGATGATACTCCCTCTGGAGTGGAACTTTTGCCACGCCACTCAAATTGCGCTTGTGAGGATGCCATGCCTCTGTAAACTTTGTATGATTCGCCTCTTGCATTTGTTAGTTTCTCCCCTGGTGTTTCTTCGGTCCCCGCCAGCATAGATCCCAACATTACGAAATCAGCGCCGGCAGCAAGTGCCTTAACAATATCTCCAGACGTCTTTAAACCTCCATCGGCGATGATTTTAGTCTCATAAGTAGTATTGCTTATATCCAAAATACTCTGAAAAGTTGGTACCCCGTGGCCACTCACCAAACGAGTCGAACAGATGGATCCGCCGCCGATTCCGACACGAACAGAGTCAGCCCCCCAAGATGCCAGAGCATCGAAGCCCTCAAGGGTTGCGACATTGCCTGCCATAACGTGAATCTTGTCCCCGTACGCGTCTTTAATCGCCTTAATAGCGCGCTCCATCATCGAATGGTGCCCGTGAGCCACGTCAATGCACAGTGCATCGATGCCGGCCGATACTAACTCTCGGGCCCTTTCACGGTAGTCGTTTGTCACGCCGATTGCGGCAGCGATGGTATGGACTTCAGTAAGCGCCTCCTTTATCTGCGCTACCTTTTGGCACTGCTCCGAGATCGCATTATATCGATGTAGCACGGCCAAGCCTCCCAGCTTTGCCATAGTAATACACATTTCCACGCCAGATATAGTGTCCATCGGGCTGGATATGACAGGTAAGTCTAAATGAATTGCGTCGTCTAGGTCGTTCCCAATATCAACTTGGGAACGACTTTCAATATCACTATAACCTGGGACTAACAACACATCGTCAAAAGAAAGAGTTTCCTTAATCATTTTTCCTCATATTCTTTTGATAGTCTATGATCTTTTTGAGGGTCTTTCTCTCTTTCTTCGGATCAATCTGCTTAAGTTG
>Ga0080013_1002744_pt1 | contig 19956 bp, 15 predicted proteins | sample ETNvirenome_6_85_FD_69236 | JGI IMG/M metagenome (GOLD analysis project Ga0080013, IMG submission 69236) | Marine viral communities from the Pacific Ocean - ETNP_6_85 (SPADES assembly) (version 2) | ecosystem: Environmental > Aquatic > Marine > Oceanic | place: Pacific Ocean | collected 2013-06-19 | reverse complement strand
AAAAGATTTGACGAAAGCCCTGAGTTTGTCACTGGATCTCTTGTAGCGGTCTTTCAGGGCCTCTGGACATACCATATCGAGGGTTTTTCCTCCACAATAGAGTTTTGCATACTCAATCTCCTTCCCTTTGAGAAATCCCGAATATGACCATGTGTGAGTCAGGTCATCTGGCAATTCTTGGTTGAAAAGAAGTTCATCATAGTAAATTCCGACGCAATCTTTTTTGTCGTCAAGTGTCTGAAAAAGCATGATCCCTCAATATATTTCGTTAATCGCTCTTTGTATTACTATTTTAACATATTCAGAGAAATTGTCAAGGGGAAATTTCGTATTTTGTGTAAAATTTTGTCTGAAAAGCTCATAGGTAAGCGATCCCTCATATATGAATGGCAATCTAAATTTCTTATCAATATAATCTATCCCCCGACCTTCTGGTAGATCGATAGCATTAAAAATTATTTTATCAATCTCGGTGTCTCTATACGGATGTCCGGTTTCTTTATTTCTTATTAAAATATACTTTTTAATCCAATAATTTCTTTTTAAGGTTTCTTCGAATACCTTTTCTTTATCGACTTTTTCCCGTGAGAAAACACAAAGACCCTCTCTATAAAATGGAGCATCATTAACCAAAGAATTATACCCCATTACGATCATGGAAAGTAAATACTCGATGTCTTCGCGATAAACTCTAACAAAATTTTCAGTCAAATAACTTGTGGCTGCATCAATGCCGGGGCCTGCAAGTCGTATTTTATCTTTATTTGTTGGAGATGACATATCAAAATTTAATTTCCAAGGAATATTTTTATCAATAAGGAATCCGGCATTTATTGCTGATTGTCTATAAAATTGAAAATTTGGAGAATCGAGGAACAATTGTTTATCTGCATTATTTGATGGGTCTAAATCTGCTATTTCTATAGAAAGACCCGAAGAAATCGAGGAAACTTTATTTGATAAGCGATAGGCAGTTCTCGTTAATATATTATCTCCCTTGTTATTCATAAAATCATTTATAAATTTTTTTGAATAATCTTTTATATTTTTTATTTTATTGTTCTGTTGTTCTAAAAAGATATTTTTATTAAACTTGGACACCCTTTTAGTCAAATAAACATTATAATTTATATCTGCATCTTCGAACGCCTTAAAAATTTTAGGAGACTGCAAATAATTGTCTTCGGCCAGATTACCATATCTTGCCCTCAAGTTAAAAAAATCCCTAAAAGTTGAATAACACTCGGCCACTTCTGAAAAGACATAAAATGTCTCTCCATCGCTATCAATAGGTTTTAATATTTCTTTTATGGGGGCTACACATATCAGGCTTTTATTTACTTTACCATATAAGATGTTTTCGAATGCCCAATAATTTTTGACGCCAATAGCCTCACCGGAAGCTTTTTGCCTTCCTCCAGGTACAACAAAAAGTTGATCTGCATTTTCGGGTGATATAAAAATTGCGTCATACAATATTCTTTCTACGAATAAAGATAATAAATTTGTTGAATTTGTCGCTTTATATTTTATAGCCATTATTTAGAAATCCTGTTGTAAAGGTGTCTCACTTTTTGACACCCCCTTCAGTTCGAACAGCCTTTATCCCTACTTCATCTGGGGTGCTCTGCCCACGGACAAGTCCGCCCTGTGTAGTCTTACCCTTCGACCCCGACCCTTTAACCGGCGGGTTTCCCGAATTTATAAATTTAGTCTCCAAAGCAGTTTCAAATGTATTATCACTTATAGTGTTTTTAACACTTATAACTTGATGGTATCCGCCGAAACCCATTATATTAAATATTGAACCTGGGATCCATGGATGTCCACCGTCACCCACAGCTTGGGAGGGATTAATAAATACCAAACTTCCAGGCCAAAAAAGAGTGTTTCCATATAATCTCAAATTAACCATAAACACATTCCTCAGGATAGCAAACGGCGAAGATCCCTCAACAAGCCTTCTCTCCTTCTCGAATTTAAGATCGGTTTTCTCAAAAGAGGCGGCTTTTACGATCGAGTCGGCCGCACCCAAAATAAAATGATATATACCATCTTGTGTTTGATCTGTCTTTTTGGCCTTGGCGTATTTTCCCTTTTTTATTATAAGAGATGAGTTGGCGAAACCTGCCACCGGTTGTGGATACACAGCTAAATAAGAATATTTTATCCCTTCTTTAAGGGTCACCGAATTCGCATCTTGTATGCCTACGACCTTATTTTCAAAATTAAACCACGAAGTTTTATATTCGTAATTATCTCCCGCCTGCTTATTGAAGAAATCTCCAATCCTGTTTTCCACCATATAAGCCAACATATCACCTATGAAGCTCGAAAGACTTTTTTGGCCCTCTTTCTTATTTGTGATTCTTTCAAAGAAGAATGAGGCAAAAAATTTAATATCTATGGGAATATCGGCAATATTCACAATATCGTTTCCAAATTTTACATCTGTGGTTAAAACTTTAATAAAATTAGCTTGTGAGGCATCGACTTTATTTAAAAGATTGAGTTTGTCCGCATCCAAAGAGTTTACCATAGCTGCCTGGATTATATCTCCCAGAAAAGTATAATAGATGTCTACATTTCCTTCTGTGTCTGCCTCCGAACCTGATGGCTTTTCTTCTCCTGCGGCTATTTTTGTAACTAGCGAGTTGACTGCCTCTCCACTTTGACTATCGGGAAGTTGCGATAGAGTACCCTCGGAGGCCGCTGCATCTACTCCTTGGAAATCAAAAACCGCTTTGAGGGGAAGGGACATATGATATATGGATTCACTTTCTGTTAAGAGGATCATTATCTTCGTATGTGTTTCGGGAACCAGAGAAGTTTCCAAATTACTTCTTTCTGTTTGTAACTCTGTGACATCTTTTCCTCCTACTTTTTTTAAATTATTCTTTTCCGCATCGCTTATTGTTTTGGAAAGTCGTCCCAGTATTGTGCAATTTTCCTTGGATGGCAATAAAATATTAACAAGGTTATCTGTCGTAAATTCTCCTTCCCAAGACCGATATTCAATGCCTAGTTCGAAAGTTCCGTTTCCAGAATCATTAAAAACAATAGAATAATCCGTGGTTGTCATTTTTAGGGATATACTATTTTCTCTTATTATATCTAATTCTTCCGAAGTAAACGACCCAAGGCCCTGATGTAAGGGAACCGCCCAACCCACTACTATTTTTAAATATTGTATTCCCTGCCTCAGGGCTTCGTCCTGCTCTAAAATAAGGTCAAGATATCTGAAGACCTGACCTTTTTTGTTTTTTCTAGGAGTTGTTAACTGTCCGAAGTCCTGGAAATAAAGATTTAAATTGGCCGTTATATCTGTCTTTGCGGTGACCTCCGTTTTACCGGCTAACGTCCAATCAAAAGATTTTATTCCAAATCCGTCTCTATTTTTAAAAAAATTACTAGGATCTTGGCTTCCTGCCGTGATGCCGGCAGATGCACCAAAATTTTTACCACTATTTGCATATATTAAGCTTGTTGTGGGAAATGGAATTTCCACTTCATGAGTAGTTGAACTTTTCTTTTTTGATCCTTTCTTGGTTGCTGTAGTGGTGTATAGTTTAAAAAGTCTTATAGATGGCACCAATTGAGATAGTTTTTCTGTCGGGAGCGAAAGAATACCATATCCTTTCTCTTTTTTTCTTAATTTACTAAGGGGGTTTGTCGAAGTGCTGTATAGGGATAAAATCCTATCATCATTTTGTCGAATACCGCCAAGTCCGGGTGCGCGGACTCCGACAGGTATGGAGGCGTTAACGACAGAACGGCGGTCTTTAGACAGTTTCGCCAACTCCCCTACATGCCCGAGAAGATAGTTTTGATGATCAAACTTTCCAACTTTTTTAAGCTCTTGGGCAGTAAACTCTTTTAATTTATCTCCAAAATCTTCCACCTCATCATCGGTGAGAATGCCGTCTTCATCGTCCCTCACAAATTGTTCCGCTGCCGCCCGGGCCGCGTCTAATTGTTGTTGTTTTGCGTCGCCTGTGATGCCAGCGGACTTCAATTCGGACGCCGATTTAGCGACTATAGTTTCTACGGCTGCTCTTTTCTGGATATGGTAATAGTTTGCTACGTCGCGGGATAAAACCTGATGATCTAAATTATCAATCTTTCTCTTATAGAGGTGGGAGTCTTTGACGGTGCCTACCTGAGCCTCGATAAGTTGTCGGACAACTGGTGCTGATCCTTTACCGTATGTTTCTTCAATTGCTGCATCAAATATCGCGCGGTCGCCATTGAGATTCTCATCGTAAAGAGCATTTAGATCCTCATATCCGGCTTTCTCCGACCTAAGAGCTTTTTTAAATTTCTCCCCTTCATTGTACACCTCTATGGTCTTATCACCATCAAAGCCAGCGCCGTATTCCGGGTTGTTGGCGGTCTTCAGTTTTTCATCGAAGCCAGGGATTTCTTTTAAATTCTTAAATCTGTCAGGTTCGTCAGACATTTTTTACCTTATATCCTATAATATTCTAATATCGATTCTATCGAAAGAGGGACATAATAGATATCTCCTACCTTAAAGTGAGACTCTGTTGGTTTATTATTAAATTGCGCGATGACCCACCAGTAGGTCGAATCTCCATAAAATCTGTGTGCTACTTTATAAAGCCGGTCGCCAGCTTTCCATCTTTTTGTCTCATAGGATATGTTTGTTAGCTCCTGGAGATCTGGGTGATATATTGTAGGAGTTTCAAATTGATTTATTTTCGTAACCCCCCTTTCACGAAATAGCTCGTCATAAATTTCGCTATTGTTTGTTATTATAAATTGAGAAGCGTATCTAGATAGTGACATTTTATTTTCCTTTATTAATCGCTGGGGGGAATGGGTGCGAAGTAGTCGACCCCGGAGTTGGCGGTCGCGCCTGCCGTTTTGGCTTCTTTTTTCTTCGTTGCATTTGCGCTTGTATCGTTAGAATCATCCGCGCCGCGACTCGCGGCAATTGTGAGATATCTTCTATCGGGGTAAAGAATCGCACCACTAAAAGTAACAAGAACCTTAGAGGGAACTATGCCCTTGGCCCCGAGCACCATCGCTGCGGCATCTGCCGCAACATTAGTACTCTGTGCGCCACCTCCTTGAGTAAAAGCACTAATGGTTCTGGCTCTATCTCCGAAGTCTATGCTTAAGCTAGTGGGAGCTACTATATATGGCGCGCCGCCAAACTGAGCGGTGGTTTCAACCCCGGTCGACTTTAAATAAGTTTCGTTTGCACCGACGACAACCAAGACAAGCGGAGATTGTTTTATGGTTCCCCCTTGATATATTGGCCGACATAATTTAGATATTCTCTTAAGCCAGATATTTAAAGAGTCCAAAGCAGTGACTTTCTTGGTTCCTCGGTAGTCTTTCCCCTCCACCAAGGGAAAAGTTAAAGACATCGTTTCACCACTTGATTTATAGCTCTGAATAGGATCCTGGCGTCCATAAACGGAGACTCCCTCCCACTCTATACTGTATGATATGGAAAAACTATCAAGGCCGCTCAGCCCTATAAGGAATGCCTGATCTCGGTCGCTCTGTTTTTTTATTATGGGATATTTTGCGATGTATACTCCTACGGAACCGGCCATTTATTTCTTACTCCTTGTTTTCTGGCCACTATTTGAACTAGTGGAAAGTCCCGAACTTGCTGCATCTGCTGCTGATCCGAAATTAGAGCTTTTGCCCGCTAATCTTCGTTCCATACCTTTGGCAAAGAAATCAAACATATTTGATAAACTTGTTTTGCTCTCAATCATAAGTTCTATTTGTTGTACTCGATCTTTGTCTCGTGCATTTAAGGCCAGTGTAACTTGTCGGCCAACTTCCACCCCAATCGTCTCGGCGTTTTCTCGTTGTTGGTCTCTTCGAGCTTTGTCAGCACCTTGGACGCCGCCGCCGCCTATCGTTTTTGTGGTTGCAGTCGCGCTTATTCCCACATCGCCTCCGCCGAAGAAAGAAGATAAATACCCGAAAGCCTTTCCAGCTATACCGCCGCCCGTGAGGAGTTTTCCAAGTTGTTTTAGTTTTGTTATAAGGCTCCCTATGGCTTTCACTGGGGCCATAAATACGGTGCCCATGGTTTTCATTAAGTCTATGACCCATTGGAGAGCCTCTCCAAGAGACAGGCTGTGTTTTGCAGTGATCGAGTCTTTTAGTGCTGTGAACCCGTCACCAAGCGAATACACCCAATTCATTAATTTCGTGATGGCGAGGACCAGTGCGACGAAAGCAGCAATAATTACTCCTATGACGATGGGAATGATGTTCAACATCACGATGGCGACGGCCAGTCCCGCCGCGATCCCGTATATTAGCGCCCGGAAGGCCTTCGACGTATTCCAGAGATGGTTTAAATAAAGGACAACGAGCATAATGTTCTCAGCAAAACTAATAAGAGAAGTTCCAACAATAAGAATTGCTTCGGCTAAAACATCCATAAAAAATGCTCCTATTGCCTTCCATACTCCTGAGCCCTCGCCGGCACTCCATGTCATTTCATTCCAAGCCTCAGTGAGTTCCTCAAACCGGGGTTGTAAAGGTTCGAGGATCTTTCCGATATAAGCCATTATGTCATTCCAATATACAAATACTTGAATAAGGGCGTATATGATGCCGATTAATGGCGACGCGACGGAGACTATAAGCAGTAACCCCAATTTAAGCGCTGATATTGTTAAGTTAGTGCTATCAAAAATATCTCCCAAATTTCCCAGATAAGAATACAACATCGCCATGGCTATGAGGAATGCGGAGATAGCAGCAGTGGCTGCCTGGAAAGCGGCGAAGGTGCCGCCGGAGGCAATTGCGATGGAAACGGCGATGGCCGTCATCGCAATGGAGATCGCTACGGCCAGCGCGGCGAAGGCCACTTTAACAACGGGGAAATAATTAACTAATTGAATGAAGCCACCCAGCATTTTCTTTATGCCCATAATAACTGGGCCCATTTGAACCGCAAACATACGCATCACCTGTCTTCCAACATCAGCGACAGTATTGAATTCTTGAGTTTGCACCGCGAGGGCTTCAATTTCTGATGAGGTTTTCGCCATATTATCTCCTACGAGATCGAACCTTCCAGCCATAACCAAGGCCAGTTCGTTGACATCTGAAAGACCCATTGCATCTGCGGTTGCTTTTCTTTCATAATAACCCATTGTGTCAAATGATTTTCCCGCCTGTCTGGTGGCGTCTGAAAGCATTTTCATTCTATCTGTAGGATCGGTTTTTCTTAACATTTCCAATGAACTAAGATAAGGACCACCAAGAACCGCGTTCAACTTTCCAACCGAATCAGCGGCGGATCCGAATTCGTCGAATTTCTCTGTGATTCTCAACATCGCGTCAACGGACATTCCTGCCGCCTTGGCGTTCCTTGCCATTTTATTAAAAACATCTGCGCTTTTATTTCCGAAAGCTGCAAGTCTTGGCAATGCTGCATTAAATTCTTTCGACATTTCCGATGGAGGCTTTCCCATGGCCTGAGCTAAAACAAACATCTCTCGTTGGGTTTTTGTGGCTTGTTCCACACTCATTCCAAGACCCATTGTTAAAGAATTAATATTTGATGTAGTAGTATCGGCATCTACGCCCAGTTCTTGTAGGGTAGTCGTTGTGAGGGCTAGGGATTCTTGAGATTTTCCGGACATTGTATGCAAGTTGCCCACATTTCTAACCATTGATCCATATGATTCTGCCACATCTTCTATGGTAATATTATTTCTAAATTGCTCCTTTTCAAGATTTACCATCTGGTGTTGATACATTCTTAGGGCGCCAGTTGATTTATTAAAGTTTACCATGGCGCGGTCTGTAGAAATGGCCAAGTCCGCAGATGATTGTATCATTTTCTGCATGACATTGTTTATTAAATTCGCGGGAGAAAAAGTTGCCTTCAACTGTTTTTTAAACTTACCTTGCTGAACTGTGCTGGCCATGGTGGCGCTTAGTTGGCCTGCAAGAGTATCATTGTAACCTTTATTAATCCCAATAAGTTTGCCGAGGCCCTGGGCCATCCCTGCGCCCGCATCGGTTGCGCCGTGAAGTGCTTCGGCTTGGGCGTCAAGTCCATCCACCGTCGTACCGATAGATTCTGCATATTCTTTTTGCAGGATTTTTAATTCTTTAAGACGGCGGATAAGATTTTTCTTTGTTTCGGTTTCTTCTTCTTCTGCCGCGATTAACTTTCGAGTCGCGTCCAACTCTTCGTTAATTTCTTCTATTGATTTGGTATCGTCTTCTGCCATTAATTAAAAATTCCTGTTCCCTCTATTTAAAGGGCCACTTAATCCCCGTTCTCTTCTCAAATCCTTGAATTGCCTTTTGTAACTTGCCTCTTTGCTTATAAGTTTTTGGATCATTTAATCCATATTCTTTTGCCATTTGGACATACTTCTTTTCATTTCCAACGGCTCTGGCAAAGTCACGAACATCTTGGGGTTTCCCCTTTATATAGCTTGAAGATCCAAAAATTGGCATCCCAAACATTTCTTTTAGGATCATTTCAATAACATTTCCATACATAGCCAGCCAACTTTCATTAAGTTGGTTTTGGTTCTTTTTTAATTCTTCTAAATCTATTTCTAAAATTTGTTCTTCCATAATTTATTTTCCTATTTTATGATCTGACTGTGCCGGTGTTTTCGTCTGTTTTCGGCGGACCTGTGTTCGGCGCCTCGTCGTCCTTTTCGTCTTCCTCATCGCCATCAGTACCGGTGTCGTCAGCGCCTTTCCCATCATCAGGGGGAGGATTGGCTACTAGATTTGTTGTTTCTTTGCCAAGCCCCAAAGCCCCGATATTGAATACCATTTTTGCTTCTACAATTTCAGAATCTCCATATGCCAACTCGCCTAAATCTAAACTTATGGGAGCTATATTATAATAAGTAATCTGAGTTTTTTCTGAAGTAACCCCAGGCCGGCCTCCGGTTGCAGACAGGGCATCTTCTTCCGTGGCGACAAGGGGATCGTAATGTCTCGCTGTCGTTGTCGAACTAATCAACGTTACGACTATTCTAGATTTTTTTCTGAAATAGTCTTGGACGGTTAGTGTGCCCGTTCCTCCGGTTTGAAAGATAACTGGCGCCGATTTACCGATCGGCCTTCCATTACTGTCCTTTGATATGAATTCTGCATAATAAGTAAAATAAGCTTGTCTCAAAGATAATGCCAGAGCCCTTGTTAAATAAAAGGTAATAGTAAGATCATCGATCTTCGCGTCCTGAGCCTGGAGAGAAACTGAATCGTTTGTGTTCATGGCGCCCATTTTATTCTCAAAGGAACCCAATTGTGTAGTGGGGAGATCGATGGACTTAATCAGATGTTGGGCTGGTCGCCAAAGCCCGGGATCTGAAATAGTACCATCCCTATTGATGCGGCCCTTGTAAAGATGTAAATCAACAACAAATTTAAATTTTTGAACCGGTTCTTGGATCTCAGAATTATAGTTACGCGGATCAATATCTGTCCACAGCGCGATGTGTTGCTTTGTTCCCGATATACTCCTCTTGGTCATGATAAAATATTCCTTTACTCTAAATAGTAAAAAATCCAAGAAATATAGTTTATCTCTGGGATTTTTTCATTTGGTCTGCTTCTTTTTGAATTTCTTCTGCAAGTCTCTTTAAAAACCACCTGCGAATCAAGACGGGAAGGTTGTAAGCTTCCATAAAGCTCCACCCTCCGTAATATTTCATTGCAAAGAATTCTTCATAAACATTTTTTATGTATTCATCACTTAGGCCAAAAAAAGTCCGTAGTAAACGGCACCTCCAGGACCGTTCGATAATTACAGTTATCACACTCAAAGTCGTGTGACATATCAATATTGGGAGTATTTCTTGCGTAAACCGCCCTCAGATAATGGAGATCTTTTGCTGGGACTCCGCCGATGAATTCATCCAATATACTTTTAGAAGAATCTTTATTAATAGAAACTATGATTGTCTTAAGTGTATCTGTTAAGATTGTTTCTAACAACTTCTTTTTTTGTTTAGACTGCTGAAGTCTGGCTAGGTGCATTTCTTCTTTACCAGTTAATAGTTTTACTTCGACTTCTATTTTTGTCAAAGGCAAATTGATGAGCATTGTGTTTTCTTCTGTCCAGGTGACTTCTTCATCGTCCTGAATCGGCTCTGCCACCACTTCCGAAAGATCATACTCATAATCTCCAGTTTGCATGCACGAAGGACAGCTTATTTTTGTGTTATATTCTGGCCCGTAACCCGTTATTCGAGAAGCAATCAATATTGCATTTCTATCTCCGGTAAGCATATCACTTGGCCTGATTCTCTTATCAACAATAATACTCTTAAGGAGTCTTTCTAGGGCGACACCCTGCTTTATAAGTGTCTTAGAAGATAAAATGTCTTCTTCTTTTGCAGTCATATATTTAATTTCAATTGTTTCTTCACCACTCAAAGGATGATCAGGTGGATAAAACCTTCCTTGCGATGGTAATTCCACAAAATCCGTTGGTGTTGCAAAATTAAGTCCTCCCTCTGTCAGTGCTGCAACAGAGTCAGGAGTTGAAGGAGTTGAAGGTTCTAGGTCTTTGCCGAGCCTCCCCTTAGTATTTCTAGCCAATTTTCACCTCTATGTTTATATTGCTATATTTTAAAATTTTAAAACCCTAAACAGGCCCACTACTTCCGCCGAAGATATCCTTGCTTCCGCCGGCTTCCAATTCAGCCCAATCATATCTAAATGTCATAGAAATTTCCGTTAAGTCTTCAGAAGTATAATCCAAATCACCGAATCCCAATTTTGTCAAAATTGCGTTATTTAGTGTCCACTTTTCGATTTCACTTCCTACTGAATCAATTTGAGAAATTATAACTCGGAAAGCATGCTTTTTGGAGGGAGAGGAGGGATGTACAACGGCATTTTTAGGACCAAGATAGCCCATATTTTCAAGCAATTTAGTGGTTGCTCGTGCACCATCTGGCCTAACGGGATCAACCAGCACTAGATTAACCTCATTCCATTCTACTGTACCAGGATAATAAAATTTATGGGCCATAAAGTTAACTTCACCAGTATTAATGGTTATTTCAGGCTTATCGACAGTTTTCGCAAACCAAATTACACCAGTAGTCTCTAGGGCAGTTCCTGTTGCGGCCCCAGAAGCTAGCTCAACTTTAAATCTATATTTTCTTTTCGGATCGACTTGCTCGCTTGTCCAAAATTCTTTAGCACCTGCCATAATTAAAATCTCCCATTCTATTATATATAGTTGTTTTTTCCATTTTAATCCTCAAAACCTGCACCCTGATTTGTAATTACAAAATCAAGTGCGATAAACTCGATTGCTTTGGCGGGCTTCAGGAAAATTTTGGCATACATAATATTACGATCAACCAAATCTGGTGTAGTTGTTGTATTATCCAAAACCAATCTGTAATCACTCAAGCCCAGTCTTGTTTCTACACTTGCCAAGAACGGCTCTGCGATTGCCTTGAACCTATTCCAAGTAACTTCGACATTCTGGTCAAATAAGATAGTGTTGGCAAAAATGGATATTTGCTTCTTAACAAAAATCAACATTCTCCTAACATTAATTCTATCTAATGCAGACGGGGTTACTTGAAGAGTTTTCTGTCCGAAGATTACGATTCCCTCATTCGGGAAAGATGCAATCGGATTAATGTTCGCATCGTAAAGTGTGTCACGATTTTTTGAAGTCAATCTTTGACTAACATTCAAAACAGGCAAACCTGACGAACCGCCAGATAGACCACCGCGATTAAACCCAGCCGGTGCAAACCAAACTTCTGAAACTGCATCAGAGGAAGCGAGTGTTCCCAGGACGACAACAGAAGGGGGTACCCACAAACGATTGTTTGAGGTAACTGTATCTTGAATCTGAACCCATGGATAATAAGTACACCCGTAGGAACTATCAATCTGCCTTTGCTCTAAATTCAAAACCGCTTGAGAAACGGTTCCCGCTCGACTAGCAGGATCGGAATATGCTCCAGAAGTTTCAGTAAATGGTGTATAAACTTCGGGAATGTCGATAAGCGCTAGTGCGTCGGCCCTTTCTTCGCAGGTTTCAACAAGATTTGTTGTAATGTTTGTATTAGTAATGCCTGGAATAGTTACCATATTACAATTAACTGTTTCGGGATCCGCGATAACTTCTATAGCGGTCCTAAGTGTATTCATTGCATAATTGGTATTTCTATTTGAATCGGCATCGAGCAAGAAGTTTCTAAACGGCTCAATTTCTACGATCTCCAATCCGTCAAACCCGCCGTATAGTGGCGCGGTAAAACGAGTCCATCCAGAGTCTATAACATCTCTCCAGCTTCCTGTGGCGGAATACGAGGTACCCTCTGCTCTACTTGAAGCTGAGTAGTGAGCATAATTTTTACCAAGCGGCTGGACCACATCATCTAACGAAAATCTCCACATTGGCTCTACCATTGTGTCAGTAACGGCTGCTGGAAGAGGGTATACATAATCTGGATATCCGGTTCCAGGGACGGAACTGGCATACGCCAATGTTGAATTCTCTAAATAGGGTGTGGCTGTCATGCCGAAATAGGCATCCGTTTCGGCATATAAATTGCCGGCAGAAGATGAATTCCTGAGTATCATTTCTGGGAATTTTAATGATGCCGAATAGTCGGTAATAACCGATCCTGTGGCGATCGTATATCCTGTGCCGGCTGCTAAATCATCTGGAGAGGTGGTGGTGCCTTCTACGATCGCTGTAGGATCGATAGATGCACTGACACCAACATCTACAAATTTGTCTGGGCCGTTTACTCCAAATGGTAGGAAATCCGCATTTGCGATACCATTTCTAACGGTATCGTTAACTTCTACTCTTACATATTTAGATGCATTCGGATATTCTCCATACTCTCTCATTAATTTTACTGATTGATCCCAGACACTATACCTATCACCAACTTTCTTTGCAATGTAATTATCTGATAACGGATTTAAGTTAACATTTGAAAATCGCTCTACAATTTTAACAACCTTGTCAGTATCATCTACCTTACGAAGAACGACGGTAAACGAACCATAATTGTTTGTGCCAGTTGTACTTCTTGAATAAGTGAGACCCTGAATGGAAACTTTTATATTATCTTGAACCCATTTTCCAGGTTCTGTTGCATGAAGTCTAAATAGTTTCTGCATATTCTCTGGCAGATAGGATCCCGTTGCAGTTGATAGATCTTGTGAGAAGAACCAACCGGTTTTTGCCTTTGTAAAATCTTGAGTATAGTCTGCTTTAGCCGCCTTGTCGAATGGCATTATCAAACCATATGAGCTATCATCAAGATTTCCTAAATCAAGTTGCTTTTGGATGAAGGACTCATAAGTCTCTCCGAGCCAATAAACACTTTCCCCGAGATTATAAGAGCCGCCCGGCAAAACACCGCCTAGTGTCTGGGGGTTTGTATTAAATACTTTTCTAATAAATGTTCTAGAAGAAGGATCAAAGTTAAAGGTTGTCTTATAAACTTCGTCGCCAGATGTGTCTTTAATGTAAGCCTGATAATCTGGGCCTTTTGAAGAGCCAATATCGCTAGATGGGTCGATTAGTCCACCGACACCACCAGTCAGGGTGCCTCCTTCTGCAAGGGTTCCGGAAAGCCCGACGGCTCCCCCATTATATATATACCAAATTGCAGCCAGATAGGCATTCTTGGTGCCCGAACCCGATTGGCACAGATACATCCCATATGCACCGGCATTTGATGATACCGAGGCGGATACATCACCTTGGACAGCCCAGCCGGCCTCCCCTCCTGTACCGACATCTTCACTAGCTAATCCAGCTAGTCTAACAATGCTCATAGAATCGGTACTATTTCTTAAATAAGCCTGTGCGGCGTATGAGGCATAAGTTGGACCTTGATAGTTTCCGGTGCGCCACACATCTCCTGTTGCTTTTCCCGGAACAGGATTGCCAAACACTTCAACAAATTGAGAAAAAGAATCAATCTTTACTGGTTCCATTGCTGGGCCTTGTGGCAGTCTACCTATAACTATTGGGCCCGAGGGTGTCTCAACTGCTGGCAGTTGGGAATTGTCGATCTCTCGCGTAAATACGCCTGGGGACACAAATTTAAATTTTTTAACTGACATCTAAGGGATTCTCCTCTAAATCTAGATTACTTTATCACATAATAAATAGTTCATTGAATTGCGAAAGCCTCAATTAATATTTTAAGAAACTACTTTGAAATTCATTAATCCTTTTCGAGATTTAATGCATTTGGCACTTAGTTGAAATCTCGCCTCAACTTGTCCAAATATTTCCCTCTCTTCTGTGAGTGTGACAATCTCAAAGAAAGAGGAGCCATACTGTATATAGTCTCCTTCTCTCACATAAAGGTCCTGATCTTCAAATAATCTTCTTTCATGAAACCTAACGGTTAGAGAGTAGGTTTTATCCAGACCATAATTTTCTGTGGCTGTCCCTATCCCGTCAAATTCAATCAGAACATATACCCTGACGGGTGCAAGGAAACATTTTTCTATTGCCTCGCCATACAGGGGGTGAAAATTTGTTCTCTCAACGGAAAGCGGAAAATAGGTTATAGCTTGGCCAATGACTCGCTCCATAAGCTCGTCATTAACTTGCTTTACAAGGTTTCTCTCCTTTTCTCCAAGAAAAAGAGGCGGCGGTGGATTTGATGGTTTTTCCCACTTGTTCTCAGCCATAATTATTAATATTCCTTCTTATCGCCCATTATTACTCTTTCTCTTACAAATTTAAATTCAGCGGCATTTTCTCTAATTGTGATTTTTGGTTGATCGTCGTTCTTGTCGGCTCCCATTAAATATCCTAATATTTTTAAATCTATCGTAGTTTGAAATTTTCTCTCTTCTTCTCCCAAATTAGAAATATTATTTTCTAAACCGAATTCGCCCTGTATAAAGCCCTCAAATCTATGACCGTCTTTAGTTATGAAAAAATTATTTATTTGCCCTGTACTAACGATAAAGGGTGTAAAAATTTCATTCATCTGTTGTTGATATTCCGTTGTTATCGTAACTTTATAAGTTGCCACAATATATGTGGGTAACGGGATGGTCATTATTTCATAAACGGTTTTTTCATTTTTGAAAGGATAGGTCGATTGATTAAATTTTCTTCTTGCGTCTTTGTTGGCAAAATTTGCTGTCTTTTCCTGCTGGATTCTTCTTGCAACGGTAATTGTGCCGCCTTTCGCATCATTTCGTCGTGGAATATTGGCTTGGACAACTCCCTTCATAGTTGGGTCTTTCGTTAATGAAGACCTTTCAACACTCATAACTGGGAATGTGAAAATATCATCCAGATTGCGCAAATCTTTATTTTCTTTTACTTGAAAGGCTCTTTCGGGCATTGACCATATAATAGGTACTTTCTTCCATCCATCATTTGTTGTACAAAATATGTTTAATTCTTCATTCAGCCATTCATGAAGGGCATAATCAATTGTTTCGATGGTGGATGGCATAAAAGTAATTTCTTTTAGTGCAGGGACAGTGGCCTTTTTTTCCTCGGGAAAATAAGGTCTGAAATCGTCATCAAATTGGTCTTTTTTGCTGCTCACTTATGTATTTATCCTTGGAAAATCAACATTGGCACTTTTGTTTGTATCGTATTGACCGCCTCCGTTGTTTCTGCATCTCTCTTGGCCAATTCTGCATAGGTTAACTCATCCAAAATTGTCTTTAATTCTTCTCGTAATTTTTCTTGTTCATTCTGGGCTTGACTTAAGAGATCGGATGCATTTAAGGTAATATCCGATCCTGGAATTGGAATGGGATTGAATTTTCCTCGAATTTGACCAAGAGTCTCTTTCGATAGGGCCAAAGCAAATCTTCGGATCCATTGTTTTCCTATCGCATTAATATTTTCATAGGGAAGATTATCGAAAGGAATAGTATTAATATTATTAACCCCACCTATTCCAGTATCCACATCGGAAGCCTCATCCCAGCTATCAGGTATAACTGAAAATTCAACCCACATAAACCTATATATGCCTACCAGTTGTGGCTGAGGAAATATTCTTAATTTATTGTCCTTTAATTCATATGAATAGTGAGATAGGCGTGTGAACAAGTGGTCTTCGTAGGCCTTCGCCTGTAACTTATTCTGCCATACAGGGATTACCTCGAAAGAGGAATCATCAGTATATTGTCCATAATACAAAAGGTTTCCGACAACATTCAATCCTCCGTAATATCCGAAGAACCTCCACATTGCAGCAGGTGTCTTAAAGAAGACTTTTTTGATTATAACCCTCTTATTTCCAACAATACCTGCGAATGGGGCAGGGTCGCCGTTGGGCTGCAAGCCGCTAGCGGACGATCCTGATATAATTGCTTGTAAATCATAATCTTGCTCTTGCTCTGTAATCTCGAAAGATGCCGAATAAATTGGAATTGTTCCTCCGACATCAGCATTGAAAGAAAAATTATCAGCCACCCTTCTTTCATATTCGAAAGTAACACGGGGGAATTTTAAATTAACATTAGTCGGCCCAGTTACAACATTTCCATCCTGATCAAATGTTCCCGTTGTTTGTCCAAGAACGTTGGAGAGAATATTTTTTGATTGATGCAAATTGACCAAATAACTATATTCTAAAACAGCTTCTTCATAGTTTGCATAAACATTTCCGGCCAGCATTTCAATGTCTAAGACATCTCCACCCAATTTCTTATATGTATAAGCAACTTGATCAGCGGCACCAGAAAGAAAAGCATTAGATGTATATATACCAAGCGGAAGTGTTGCAGCGACATCGGCGGCCGCACCGGTTGTGGGCAATATCGCCTTGCTCATTTGGCTGGCTGGTGTTAGTGTTGGCAATGCCATTTATGATCCCTCCGCATTAATTAGTTTCCAAATAAACAAACCCCCCTCCGAAAACGGAGGGGGGGCATTTTTTGTGTTAATGTGTCCTAGATTATACTATGACAAATCTTGAACGACGACCAAGCCGTACATATCCGGGCGGACCATCTTCTTGGCATATCGAGTCATGACGCCTTTGCGCGGCACGAAGTCCTCGGTACCGAAGATTGTTGGAGTCATCTGGAGAGGTACATACGGTGCGTACACATATCCGCTTTCAAGGAAAGAAGAACCTTTACGTCCTGCGAGAACAACGTTCCGTGGGAAGTAAGGATCGACGTAAACGTCAAACTTCTTGCTCAAAGAGCCGACTTTAACAGCACCAACTTGACCACGATCATCATCGTGAGTCACGGCACCACGGAATCCAGCGGTAAACTCAAGGAGGTTAGCAACTTCAGGTGAACACACGATGAAGTTAGCGCCGCCTCGAAGGGTCTTGCGGTGAATTTGGGCCGAGACATCATTGATGGTCTCAATCAAGGTTTCATACCACTCGGATACATTACCCGTGAAGTCAGGAAACCCACTAGTTGGAATTAGTGGTGCACCAGTTGTCCGATTTACAAATTTACCAGGAAGTCGTGACCAGAACAAGGTTTCAGCAGTAGCACCCTTCACGAGATCTTCCAAGATTTCTTGGTCGATTTCAAGAGCGATGTGCTCGGACAGAATTGAGGTCAATTCGACTTCGGCATCCAAATTATGGTATGCGTTCAAGTCTTGAGCCAATTCTGGTGTCCATTTCGCTTTGAGTTTCTTGGTCTTCGCAGTGACAGCCACAGAATCAACCTTGATGTCAATTTCTGGAATTGCCGCATTGTTTTCCAATCCCCATGTATCTAGACCAGATACAGAACCAACCGCGCCAATGGCGGCGAAGTTGTCATCAATAACAAATGATGCTGTATTCTGTAAAACAAGGTCGGTTGCGCAGGCGTTGGCAGATGCGAGCCCTGCGTTAACCAGTAAGACAGAACCAGCAGTATCGGGGTCATCACGAGTCAGGCGTCTGACTTGATTAACATCGACAACACCGGCTGCATCGTTAAGAGTCACAGTGACGAGATCTTTAATGTTAAACTGGCCGGCGGTGAGGGTTGCCAGAGGCAAAGTTGAAACACAAGCAAAAGAGCCTGATTCCAAGTCTGGATCGAAGCGGACTAGGCGATCACCGTGCAATGCGAGAGCGATGCCGGTGGCTGTGTTGCCTGTCCAGTCGCCTGGAACTCCAGAGCCGACTGTACCTGATGCAAAATCGGCCAATGTGAAGTTGGCGGATCCTGTTGGACTTGAATACCCATTGTTCAAAGCATAATAGCTTTGTTCAGCGAGATCGCCAGCAAGTGAAACACCACCAGTAATCTGCGATGCAACAACACCACCACCGTATATCGAAGAACCACTAAGGGTATCAAGACGATTACGATCGTAGGTGAAATCCAGGAAGAAAATGAGTCCCGAAGGAAGGCTCATTGGTTGAACGCTAACAAGATCGTTAGCGATTAGGCCGCCGAATACTCGACGGACAATAGGAAAGGCGACGGAAGCAAAACCTTCAACGTCTCCAGAGGGTGTGCCGGCCATAGTAGAAGCCTCACGAAGTAGTTCCTTCGCTTGGTTTTCTAGCAATGCTGCCATCCCATATTTAGCACGTTCGTTCCCGAGTCCCTCTAAAAGTCCAGTCTTTTCCCACTTGGAGAGAAGAGCAGATCCTTCTTTAGATAGATCGCGACGAACAATACCTTCAGTTAATTTTTTAAGTATAGACATGATTTTAAAAATCTCCTTTATTTGTTTGTCTTTATTCCAGCCAGTATTTGCATCCTGTCCGCTTCCGGAGATTCAACAGTTCTGGCTGCTCTTCTAGGTAAAGTGGCAGAGGGTCTTTCGATGGTCTCGCGTAGTGATTGTGGACGTGCTTTACCCGATACACTTCCCACCGCGCTTTTTAGAGTTTCGAATATTACCTTTGCTTCTTCAATAGAATCTGATTTTGACAGAGCCTCGACAATTTTCTTTTTTTGCCGCTCATTCAAGGAGTTGTCTGTTAATACCTGATTCGTGTAAACTAATCTCGCATTTGAGAGATTAACTTTATTAAAACTTTCTTTTAAGATCTGGAGTGCTTTTATCATTTTTGTATTTTTTGATTTGAGGTCTCTATTTGCCTCTCTAAGTCTTTCTCCAGCCTGTGTCAATGCTTTTGCCTGTGCTAGTGCCTCTGTTCCAGAGCGATGGGCCAAGGCCAATTCTTCTTTATAATCCATAATAGTTCCGGGGGTGCCAGCCCATCCGCTTTTTTCAGGAACGATATCGACGATGAGTTCTTCCAAGATCTCATCAAGATCTTCTAAATCTATTTCCTCTTCCAAGGTTACATCAACAGGGACAGATGAAGTCTCCGCTTCTTGGGACGAGGGTGGCTCGGTGCCCGGCACACCATCAACAAGATTTTCGTGTGGTGATGGTTCACCAATCAAATTTTCTTCTGTATCAGCAAGAGCTTCGGCCATATCTTTAAGCTCTTCCATACTTAATACAATTTCTTGCTCATCGATTGATTCTGGTGGTGCACCAGCAAGAGGAATACTATCTTCCAAGGAAGTAGATAATTCCATTCCATCCTCAACACCAAGGGCAAGCTCATCGTCTTGTTCTAACAAGCTTTCCACCGCCTCTTTAATGTCGGTTGAATATTTATTCAAAATTGCAGATTCAGCATTTTTAATGGCTGCCTCTTTTAAAGCGGCTGCATCAATTATCGCTTGTTCTAGTAATGAAGACATAGATATATTCCCTTATAGATTTACTCACAAATAAATAGTCTTTCGAAATACAAAATGACCGTTTTTATTATAAGGAATTAATCTGTAAGGCCCGACCCAGTTAAGGCGAACATCTCATTGTCTTTAATTCCAGTTAAGTCAGCAACCAATTCAAAGGATCCCGTCGAGGTGGTTGTTTCCAGTGAAATATAAATTTCTTTACACTTTTGATTAAAAGTTATACTGTCTTTTTTATCTTCCAACGTAAAATAGTGATGCCCCCCAATAACATTTCCATCTACAGCAGAATTA
>Ga0080013_1002742_pt1 | contig 19969 bp, 12 predicted proteins | sample ETNvirenome_6_85_FD_69236 | JGI IMG/M metagenome (GOLD analysis project Ga0080013, IMG submission 69236) | Marine viral communities from the Pacific Ocean - ETNP_6_85 (SPADES assembly) (version 2) | ecosystem: Environmental > Aquatic > Marine > Oceanic | place: Pacific Ocean | collected 2013-06-19 | reverse complement strand
CAAGCTAAATGCAGAAAGAGTATTGCTTCCTTTTTACAACCCACTGAGCATGTTGATGCAGTTGTATGCAAACAAGATCGTGGAGAAATCTTAATTATACTAAGGTTTGAAGATTGGTTAAAATTGATAAATACACAGGAGAACAAATGAACATAAAAACAGCTATTAAAGTTTCAGAAGAATTATCTGGAAAATTTAAGTTAACTCCAAAAACTAAATCTATTATAGATAATATGGACATTAATAGTCCAAACTTCGTATATATGGAAAAAATGATAACAGATATAGCTGAGTTTACAAATTATTTTCTAATCTCAGTAGCTAGAAAAAAAGAAAAACTAAATGGAAATTAGCTCTACTCCTAGGCTTGTGGGAAGGATTAACCCCCTTCCTGCAAGAGAGCTAAGCTTTGTAGTAGTTCATTTATATCTGTAGATCTCTGTCTTTTTGAAGGAGCTCTCCACATACTTTTCATTCTTTCTGCTTCTCTTTTTTTATCTTTTGTTGGAGTAAAATAAGATTTAAGCATTTTGGGACCATACTTTTGAGGATAAGTTAATAAATTCTCTCTTTGTTTTCCTATTTCTGCGCTGTTATACAAGTATAAGTAGTCTTGATTTAGAATAGTTAAAAATCCAGTACCATCTCTCCACTTAGGTATAGATCTAAACAACATTTTTGACAATTGAAGATTGAGCAATGATACAGCATCCTGCATCTTTTGATCTTTAGATTCTTCTGCTTTTCTTCTATACCCTGCTAGATATGTCAACCAATTATTTTGATCCAACTTAACTAAACCAGTCAAGCTGCCTAATGTTATCATATCATTAATAAATGGACCTGCAAATGTTCCTACCACTGGACCTCTGCCAAAGAATACTTTCTCTCTTTGTTTTTCATCACCAGTCGTCCATACATAAAGCTGTTCTATTTTCTCCTTAGTATCATTTTCTATTATATTACCCCATTTAGCATTAGTAAGCGGAGTAAGTAAAGCTTCAGTAAACATATACAGCATCCCAAGCCTGGCTACTCTACCTATTTCAGGACTATTCCAATCACCTGCCAAAGCTGAATCTTTTGCACCAGCCAGTATCTTTCTTTGATATTCAAAAAAGTTTATCCAATATGTAGAAAACTGTCCTGCTATAGCTCCTGCAGTAGTTTGTATTAACTTTGGTTTTCCCCAAGGAGAATATTCATAATGCAGTTCCTTAACCATATTAGCTGCATGCCTTGAAGATCTTTTAATAATTTCCTGTTCAATTCTTTCACTAACATCTTTATCAGATGGTCTATCTATATACTTTTTAACTAAATCTTTGTTATTGGTCAAATCTTGATACATTTTAGAGAATGCAAGCTTAAAGGTAGTAGAACGGTTTACTTTATTTTCTACCCATTGCATTGGTTTTCCTGTAATCTTAGCTATCTTTACTATTGCATTTTCAAGATACTCAATAGCACCTGGTTCTTTAGAAACTATCTCACCATCAATAAGCTGTGTCTTCTCAAGCATATCTCCTGTTTGTGCAAGTTCTTCAAGATTAACAAAAAAGACACCATGTTTTTCCATTTGTTCTTTAACAATATTCTCAAGTTTATGTGATTTAATGAACTGCATTGAATCATACCAGGTTTTTCCACCAAAATAAACAAAGTTCTGAAGACTCTGTGTAGCATTCTGAACAACAGTACCAGGATTGTATCCTATCTTATTCATAAATTGCCAGCTGGTAATAATTTTAGCTATATGAGCATACTTTGAATTCTTGTATCTTTCTCCTATTGCAGTTGAATGTGTTTCCCTAATATATTTTGAAAGAAATTCAGCAGCATCTCCTAAGTCTGTTCCTTTTAACTTCCATAGATCCCTCATAGCATCAGTTAAAAGCCTAGTAGTTCTTGCTGTAAAATTAAACCTGACTACATTCTTAGCATATGTATCAATAACACTAATTACATCTTTTGATCTTCTTTTCACATCTCCACGTGCAAGATATGCATTAGGAGTAAGCTTTAAACCTTGTACTATGTCTCCAAGCATATCATTTATATGCGGCAGTTCTTTTCCAAGAGCATTTGAATCTTCACTTTTATATATACTCTCAGATATTTTTGCCAAAGTTGGAAACAAATCAAGTATCTGTGTTGGATAGTAATTCTTTTGTTTCCTAAACTGCTCCATTATGGATTCTATCCTTCTTTCAGTTTGTGCCATAGTCTGAGTTGCAATACCCTGTCTTTTTAGAACATTTACATAATCACCCAAACCTTCTTCAAGAATCTCATAAAGCTTGTCACGCATACCACCTGTTTTATTGTTCTTAAGATTGTATTGACCCTTATCACCAGTTCCTGTCCACATAGACGCTATTTCTACAATAGCTGTACCATACTTTCTTTGTGCATCTAATCTTCCCTTGTCTGTATATATCTTTTTTGGATCTGTAATTAAATCATATACAGCTTGAACAACCTTAAGTTCATTGGTTTTATCCATTGTCTCAAGCTTCTTACGATAAAATATTTCAGCAGCATCAGGATCTTCCTTTCTCATCTTTGTATACTCAGATTCCAGTTTACTAACCTGCTTTTGTGCACTTGGTCTGTTAATCTTTAGATTAGACATAACACCATTCTCTCTTGATGCTTGCCTAATAAGCCTAACCATTCCATCAAGATCAGAAGTTACCATCTCAAGGTGTCCACGATGAAAGTTTCCAGCCATTACAAGACCATCAAAATATCTTTTAGTAATAGGGTTTTTTGAAAGAATATTTTCGGGAAGAGATATCCATTCCATCAGTTTTCCAGGCTTTTTTGCTATTCCTTTTTCCATCCTTTTCATCTTTATTTCTAACTTTCTAATTTCAGCCATGGTAGGCATAGATCCATAATCAAAATCTCTACGAACTGTAGTTTCATAAAAAGACTTAAAATACTTTGGATCATGTTCAGTAAGGATCTGGATATTTTTATTATTATCCCATTTATCGTAAACTTCTTTTAACCTTTTAGCTCTAGCTTTTAGGTCTATTGTTGATCTACATTTTGCCATTGTAAGTTTCCAAAATTATGTTTGTAGGGTAGGGGGACTTTTTAAAACAAGTTTGAAAATTTGATATATACACATAAACTTTTTCGTTAACTTTCATTTACTAACATTCAGGTCCATGGCTATTATCTTCAGATCTTGCCTTCTCATCTATCTTTTGATGCATATCTACTTTTGTTTCTGGTTTACCTTCTATTTCAGTATAAGTATGTTTTATTGCAGGAAATTCTCTATGTGTTATTATACCCTTACCCAATGCCTCCCCTAACATCAAATATGCATCTCCTCTCCTTGCTTTATTGAAATCAGCCCACCCAGTTATACTTGGATGCTTGCCACCTCTATAATTTATGGGAATATATCCTCTTGGAAATATACTATATGTTGCAGTTGCTTTTTCCATTGGAACACCAGATACATCTCTTAAATATCCATATGAATAACTGTTATCATATCCAAATGCAGACTGCATAACTGGATTCCATTCAGCTTGCATACTAGATGTCTTTAGCTCAGTTGAAAAATCAACCAATGGATTGGACGAATCATAAAGCTCTTGTTTTGTGCTCCCAAGCATTGATCTCTGATTTATCCCTTCCTTACCACTTAATCTTATTGAATGCAGAGCATGATACCAATCTGTATACTGACCTGCCATCATATCAAAGAACATAGTCTTCTCAAACTGACTTATATTTTCTGAGTTAGCTATATACCTTAATCCAAACTTGACAAAACTCATACTTGAATTATCAAATCCTTCATATATATCGCCATTAAAATATGTGAATGTTCCTACTGCTGGTTCTGGAGCCATGACTTTCCACAAAAATAACCTGCCAAGCCCAGGTTGTATGCCTTCCCAATGTTGATAAACAGCATTAAAGTCAGCTATGCCCATATTCATTATTCTACTTTCATTAAGCCATGGAGCCCACTTATTTTTACGTTTCTTATCATCAAAAAACTCTCTCCATCTTCCCTTATATTTTCTTTTAAACTCTGAAACATTTTCTTCAAATTCTATAGTTCTTGCACCAGTCTTAAGATCTGGATCAACAAATAAACTCCTAAACTTTCCAAAAATCTCATTGAATATCATCAAGTCCATATATTCAGGAGAATCTATTCTTTTAAATTCTATTGGTTGCTCAGCTGCCTTACTTTTCAGCCATTTTGTATTTTGATTCAACCAGGTAATAGCTTCCTGTCTCGGATTAGATCCAGTTGGAAAAGTCTTATATTTATTCCTTCTTGGATTTGCAAGTATGCTGCTTCTTATTCTTCTTACAGCTACATTTCTCACATAATCAATTGTCTTTGGATCACTAGTTATTTGTGATTCTATTTCTTTATAAAGAGTCTGTTGCTCAATAAGATTATCAGATATAGACTGAGCAAAACTAGTATAGCCATCTCTTATTGCTCTACGATGAGCAGTTCTACTTTTATTCATTTTCCATCCAAGATACCTTAAAAAGCCAAGTCTTTTTACATCACCCTTCATATTCTTTATAGCTTTTTTATATACTTCTTGAATAGATGCTGGATCTTCTCCAACTCTCATCAAATCTCTCATTGTAGTTTCATACAAAGTATAATCTGCTCCAAACATCTGTTTTGGAGAGTCAACAGCTAGTCTGTCCTTGAATGCTATAGCAGCCAGCATTCTCTCAAATGGGAGCTTCTGATTCGCATGCTTAACCTTATCAGACGGCTCAGTAGATGCATGCTTTCCGAAATCAACTAATGGTCTTGCAGTTATATCCTTTTTTATATTATCATATCCAAATATACGGTCAAGTGCAATTAAATTATCATCTTTCCCCGCATACCTTCTTCGTAATCTATAATATATTCTTGTATTCAAATTTTTCATGAATGAATCATAATCTCTGGTATGAGTTATAAGATCATCATATCTTGGAGACCTTGCTTCACCACCCTCAAATAAATTAGTTCCCAACTGTAATAAACCTCTGTAAGGACGTAGAACTTCAAGTATAATATCTCTCTCAACCGCAAGAACTGTCCCTCTATCCTCAGAAACTAAAGTATCAACCCATATTTTACCATCACGATGCTGACGCTTCAATAATCCTGGATACCTAACATCTCCAAACAAAAACTTATCAAACCATCCTGCATTATAGAGATCAGTATTATAACCTGTCTCGGAATCAATTATTCTTTGACTATCTTGAGCTAATAACTCTAAACTTTCATCAACTTTCTCAATATTAAACGCTATTCTCTCCGAAAGATCTACTGTCTTTTCCTTATATGAACCAAATAAATTCAGAACAAAACCTTTCTGTTCTTTCTCAGATGAGTACTCTTTCAAATATTGAACCATACGCTGTGCCTTTACAACAGTACCACGCAGCTTTTGTGCATTTGCCTTATCATTATTAAGCTGTCTCATCGAGCTGGCATTCAAATGATCGTACTTAGCTTTTAAAGATGTCATAGTAGCAATTGGCTCAGGAGAAACAATTCCTACTTTACCAGCATCAGCTGCCCATCCACGCAATACATCGTTTGGAGTATCCCACCAATAATTAATCTTATCTATGTCGTAATCTGCTTCAGCTCTTGCATATGCATCAAAAGGATTTAACTCTGTCTGGTTACCGAGTTCATTCGCAAGAAATCCCTTTAATCCAACAATAATCATATCATTAGGTCTTGTCCTTGGAGCTCTATGCATTACTATAGCCACTTCATGCTGTTGTCCAACCAATTCCGAATACTTTCTAAGAATTTGAACAACCTTCCAAAGCTTAGTATTATCTGGCAATGTAGTTGTTCCAATCACATCATCTACTGCTGCTTTAAACTGTGCATTATTTTTTAACTGATCATATGTGATAATATCATCTGCAAACTTCTTCTTGTTTATAATGATATTTAACCTCTCAAGAGGCACAGGTTTATTTCTATTCACTCCAGCTATATTTGCCTGACCAATTGTATAAACAAATCTTTTACCACTAGAATCTGTATAAAAAGTGGTATTCCTCATCCTACTTCCAAGGCCACCAATAAATGCATTCATAACAGATTGAGTTCCATTCTTATTATGGAGAGTTAACAACCCATTATCTATAGTCCTCTTCTTAACTTGATTTTTAAAAGTTTGACGCACCCCACTAAACTGTATTGGACCATTAGCCTGTATCCAATAACTATATGAGGACATACTTTCAGCACTATTTGTACCAGGATCATCCAAAACCTTAGCATATGCAGTTCCAACTACAGTATTATGCTCATCCACAAGTTCAGAAGATATCTTTTCAAACTTTTTTAAACTAGGTTCTATTAACCATTTATACATTGAATTAGATAAACTTAAATTCATCTGATTTGCAGCTTGATAGGATATAGTTGCATCATGCTCAGCAGCTACTACACTTGTAAGATTAATAGATTTCCAATCCAAATGATTAATATAATTATCCTGGTTAATAGCTTCTGTTCTTAGCTGGTCAATACTAATACCAGAAATATCCAGCTTCTTAACTCCAGCTCCAGCAATCTTATTTGCTGAATCCATCATAATAGCATGAACTTTTTCATTAGCATTAAAGAAACCATCAAATTTTTTAGTAGGAAGTATAGCTGTCTTTCCAAGCAGTACACCTTCTCCAACTTTACTTATAATAGGCTTTATACCTCCTATTCCCCCTCTATTTGTTGCAGCAGCCAATACCTGAAGAGCCTTAAAATATTTTACTGGCATCAGCATTACTGAATCAACAGACGAAGCATCCTCCCTGGTTTGTAATACCCCAGTAGCAGATGTCTTCGGTCTAAATAGATTGTCTGAAGTTACTTCATCCTGATTACCTGCTAAGTTACTATTATTACCTAACTCTTCATTAAGCTGATCCTTAAGATGCTTGAGAGTAGAGAACATATCTGATGTTGCTTGCTCATCCATTGGAATAACTACATTCAAACCTTTGTTACTCCTTAAAACTTTAAGAGCACCAAGAACAGTATCATCTATAACACGTGCCTGATCATGTGCAGTCCAAACCTTATCTACATACTCATCAGATAGTTCCTTGCCACTTATATTGGCCATTAACCTAAATCTTTTTGTAAACTTTCCTACTGCTCCTGGATTCTTGCCACCAACAGTGTCATTCAAGTGATCCCACCATATCTTGCCAGCCATCTCATCCATCCACATAGTGTTAATCATGGTTTCTATTGCTTCACCATCAGCTTTAGCATCTGACTTTGCAAATGTCAACACTTCAATATCATTACCTTTAGAATCCTCTACAACAATCTTCTCACTTTTAATATTAAGAATATCACTTAACCGTTTAAAGACGCTTCTATACTGTTTAGGATACTGTTCTTTCTTTGTCTTAATAAAATCACTAAATCCAATGATTACGTCATTAAGCTTGCTTTCTGGTATTGATAATCCCCAGCTAAAGTCTCCAACATTAATAAAAATCTGGCTTTCTATCGTTTCAGTTTCAAATGTAGTACCTGTTCTATCCAAGCCTAGTTTTGAATCTAATGCCTGACCACCAACATATAACCTGTCAATTAATACCCTAAACGCATCTTTATAAAGCCTACTATCTTGTTTTCCAACATTTGTCTCTACTTTTCTATCTATCATTGCATAATTTGAAATTCCAATAAGACCATCAAGATATCTGAATAAATGATTATCATATACCGTATTATCCTTATCTATCCACACACCAGCTTGTTCACCTACTGAATATCTATTTACTTTCCTCTGTTCCATTGCACTACCAAGAAGCATAAAAACATCATCCATAAATTCAATCTTTTCATTACTGGTAAACTGATCAAAAAGTATATTTGTATTAGGATCTTCCTTACGCCTGATTGTAATCATTCTAGACAACACATCAACTGGATTCTTAGCACCAGTAATTAACCGAACTATATTATCTTTATCCTTTCCTTGAAGTATACCATACTTCTCAATAAATGATTGAGGAGTAACATTAAGATGACTGTCTGATTCAAAAAGCTTTTCCCCCACAAGCTCACGCATTCTCTGATCAATAAACTTACTTCTTAAAGCAGTTGGAATAATCATTTCAGACTCACGCATTATCCTTTGAGTTTGCGCCATAGCACCATCGTAACTAAAATTAAATGTCCTGTTTTCCTGATCATATATAGTAATAAGATTTCCGTCTTCATCCTTACCATTATATCTTGACATTATTGCTACCAATTCTGCTGTATCAGATTTCCTATTCCAAAACTTATCCTGAATAAACTTAAGAAAATCAGAAATCTCCTTTGTCTGGCCACCATGTGTCATCTCATTTATAGTTTCCATCAAATCATTGTGTGTCTTATGCATGGAAAGTCTATCTATATGATCAAGTCTAATTGCAAGTTCTTTCATTGTTAACTGGTCAGTCTCTGCAACCACACTACTTAATCCTATAACTCCATTGCCCTTTCCATCATTAATAAATGGCTCTATATGTTCTTTATATTTAGAAAAATGGTTCCGAAATACTTGAGAAGGTGTAACACCCATCAATCGTGCTTGCTCAATTACATTAGCCCAACCTTCTTTAATTCCTTGAACTAAATCCTTTTCAGTCGTCTTAAAATTAGCTTCAATAAATTTATCATTTAATGGAAACGGTCCTTTTCCTTCATCCATGGCTCTAAGCAACTCTGGAGTTTCAGACATAACAGTAAGAATCTCTATCTGACGTTGAATATTTATCATCTCAAGCTGAGGACTTATAATACCAGCTCTCATTAAATCATCTATCTTTGATCTATCTGCACCTGTTATCGGAGTTCCATCTCTTCTTGTAGCTGATCTAAGTCTTCTATCTAGTGCATGCCTGGTAAATTCTTGCATAAACACTTCTCCATCATGACCAGTAAATGCAAATCCACCTAAACCATTATTAATAAATATATTCCTCAACTCTCTTGCATCAGAGTTAGCAATATCACCTTTTTCTTTTGTTACAGTAAATCCCGTTGGATTCTTAAACTCTGATGAATATGAAAGTCCTGTCAAAAGATTATCAACAAACTCCTGTAATGTCTGTGCATCTTTTGTAGTAAGATCTTTTACAGTAATACTATCTTTTAAATTATACTCTCCAGTAAATACCTTATTTATCAATTCTAATACCCTGATTGAATCATCCTTACCAGTAACTTTATCCAATTTCCAGGTACTATTTTTATTCTCTAAATCATTTAGCTTATCAAATGAATTTCTAACACCCTTAAAGAATGAATTATGCTCCAAAACTTTATTTATGTGAGGATCTCCAATAAGAGGAGCAAACTCCTCCCATACTGATTCACCTTTAAATACAAGATCATGAAGCTGATTGTCAAATGTTTGCAATATCTCCAAGAATTTAGCTTGGCTTCCTTCTTCGGCATTCATCTTCATTGGATTAGAAGTATCCTTGCTAACCTTTATATGACCAAACCTGGCAAGAATATCTCTAACAGCAGTCAACCTTTGAACACCTTGCTGAAATTCTTCACTACCCTTCTGTATATCACTTGGTCTTAACAATCTAGCAATAATATTATCAGGATCCAGCCTACCTTCATCCCCAATTCCAAGATGATCATACAAACGAACAACAACATTTTTGTATAAGTCAATCAACTGAACAGTTCTATTGTCAGTAGCAGCAAGCATGACATCATCCATATCAGTAATATTATATATTCCACCATCCTTACGTGTACTTGAAAGATCTATGGCTTTTAATCTGTTTTCTATTGTAGTAACTTGTTTCTCAGTTAGCTCACTAACATCAAGCATCCTTTTATCTGTATTAGCATGAAAATAAAAAGAAGATAAAGCTTTTAAATGACTATATACTGGATGTATATTACGATCAGCAGGCTTTGAAGGTCTTACTTTTCCTTCTGCAGTATCAACTATAACTCCCGCTTTCTGAAGAACACCCAATATTTCCTTTACATCATCAGTATCTTCAGGCTTAAAATATTTTTGTGTAAACTCAGCTTCCTTAATAAAAGAATTCAATAATAAATCTTCAGCTGGCATACCAAGTACATTAAGAAATTTGTCTACATTTGCAAATTCCTCACTATATACCCAGGGACGCTTAGAAGGCTTCCAGACGGTTTTTTTACCTGCTGAGTTGGTATACTCTAGGACACGCCCTCTTTTGGTCATATAGGCACCAACAAGGACGTTAAACACCTTATCCTCTAATGGTATGTTCTCATCAAAGATAATTTCATAGTTAAATGCTGTTGCTCCAGCTGCCATTCTCCAGCTTGAACCAACCAAATCAGTAGCTGATTCCTTCATGAAAGCTGGCCACCACCTCTTGTTAAAGTTTTGCTCAACCTGTCCCATTACTTTAGATAATGTACGTGCACCCTCCTCAGTCGCAACCAACTCTGTAATCTGTTTAGGATTAGTTATGGAATCTGTACGAAGCTTTTTCCAATCAGCATCTTTTAATGATTTTCTAAACAAGTCTTTCCCACCCTGATTCCAGGTAGCTCTTAATGCCTTCCCTAACTGTTCTCTTGCTTTTGGATTAGAATAATCAAATGATGTATAACTTCGTCTTCCATTCATCATCTGACTTATACGCCTCCATGCACCTCTCATTATAGGCATATCCTTACCACCTGGAATAAACCTGATAAATCCTAATGCGGAGCCAAGTGCCATTGCATGACCTATTGTACCAGGAATATTAGCATCTCTATGCTCGTCTATAGAATTCATAATTTCCATAGGAGTCTCTACTGCAGCAAATATTACTGCTTCCTCTATAACATGAGAAGCTAAAGTTGCCAATTTCCCTGCACTACGACCACCACCAAGTCCAATAGCAATCCTTTGCTGAAGATTCCACACAGGCATAGGAGATCCTTTAAGTAATCCCATATTTCCTTTAATCATAGTTTCTAACTTCGTAATTACCTTTGGAGCAAGCTTTATATTATTTATTTTCAGCTGTTCAACAAGAACATGTCTTACATTAGCACTAGTCTTCTCTACAAATTTCTCACGTATGACCTTATTCTCAAGCTGATGTCCATACTTAGATAATGTTTTTGTGAATGGTTCAAATACCTTAGCCTTTTGAAGCTCATCAAGCTTTTGAAACTTAGATCTATTTGATATTATCTCAGAAGCCTGCTTAGTAATCTTCTTTCCTGCTGCTTTAGTTCCATACTGACTAACTCCCTTGACTGCAGCACCAGCTACCCTCTTTACTGCCCCAAATGGAACCATGAATCCAGCTAGACCACCAATACCTGCACCTACCCTGCCAGCAAATGTACCTGGACCACCTGTAGTAATTATATTTTCTAACCAATCTTCATAATCTAAAGCTCCAGCAATACCAAATGTGCCTACATCAATAGCTTCCCACAGCATATTACCAAGAAAGTCTATTGCAGCATTTTCTTCTACTTTCGGAACTGGTCTATAAGGATCAACTAAGGAAACTCCCCTCTCTTCCTGTGTTGCTAATACATCAGCTTCGTATTGTTTATAAGGTAAATATGACTTTGGCTTGGCTGATACAGATACTTTTTCAAGATAAGCATCTATTTCATCATCTGTCCATTTAATGCCTTGAGACATTAAATTAGACTTGAACTTCTGTCTATCAAATAAATTAGGCATTAGTGCAATCTTTTAATATCTCTGTCCAGAATATCTTCTGGCAGCTTCAAGAGCTTCTCTACTCCTTGCCCGCTCCGCCTGTATTTCCTCAACAGATATTCCAGTGCTAGCCGAAAGTTCCCTATCAGCTTCAAGTTGTTCTTGCTCTATCTGTTGCATTTGAGTCTCTCTACGCTCTTTTTTTAACTTCTCAATAGCTTGCTTTAATGGTGTATAATACTTCTGATGAGTAATACCAGCATCTCTAAGAGCTTGTATCTCTGCTTCTATTTTCTCAATTTCTGTATCTACTTCAGCATCTGGATAAGATGCAACTAGTGCAAGAGATACTAGTAATTCTTCTCGTTCTTCAGGAGTCATGTCTTCATAAGACACTGGAGCAAAATCAGAAAGCTCTACTGGATATCCTTCTTTTGCTATCGTTCCTAAATATTCAATGTCAGCTGCTAGTCTATCTCCATGTAATTCATCTTTTGCCCCTATGAGCTGATATGCATTAACTAGATTTGCTTCCATCTCTTTAACATTTCTGCCACTGCCATACAATCCAGCTTTTTTGAATTGGTTAATTCTGGTTTCAAGATAGGTATACCTTGATTTTGTCGGATCAGACGCAGGTAATCTCCTTATTGCTTTAATTCCCTTACTACGATCACCTTCTCCTAATACCTCTTCTATCTTTCTTGCCTCAATAAAATCTGAATATGCATTTGCCTGTGCTCTTAATACTGGTTCAGACCAATCAGTCTCTAACCGTACTGAAAGAGAAAAGTTATCAATAATAGATCTCATATCTTGTGCTATTTCTGGATTATTTTCAATAAAGTCTTCCATAACTTCTACATATTTGTCTGGATCTTCAAGCATAGTAAGATAATTAATTCCATAACCCTCAAGATTGAGATCGGACAGTACGTTCTTACCTAATGCAAATATCCTATCTTTGAGATCCTTTTCTGCATCAGTAAATCTTTTCATGCCTGCATCATAATTACCTTCTCTGATTTCATTCGTAGCCTTTTCAATTTGCAATTTTGAAAAAGCTATCGCAGTTCTGTTTACCTCAAATTGCTGTCCAGCAACTGCAGCTTCCTGTGCTTCCTCCATACTCCTTCTTCCTTCAAGCACTGCTCTTCTGAAATTCTCACTCTTTAGTCTATCTAAATCTTCATCAGAAAGCTCATTTAGCCAACCAGCCATCTCTTCAGTACCTGTAAACTGTTCCCCCTCTGCTTTGTCTGGATCATATGTAAGACCCCCCTCCAGCATAAAATCTTTCCAAGCTTCATCCTTTCCAGCAGTAACTAAACCACCATATAAATCTTCTTGAGATCTGATAAATCTTTGTCCTGCCTTTATTAATGCTCTTTCCTTATTAACCTGACCTATACTAGTCAAAGTATCCTGAAGTGCCAACTCATATCCTTCCTTAGTTCTATCTTTTATATCTCCAAAGCCAGTTGTTTTACTAGTTTTAGGTAACTGATATCCCTCTACTGCCAATTCATCTTCTAGAGTAGCAAGTCTTTGTCTTTGAAATTGATAATCACTAGATAGAAGATTAAGCTGTGCTTCATTTTCCATCATGTCTCTACGAAAAGCACGATCCCTAGCTGCTTCTGCAACCTCACGTTCCATCCCAGTCATTGACATCTGATATTGAAGTAATAGCTTAGGAAGATCTGCCATAAGATCAGCTAAGGGACTTCTTTCATATGTAATGTTTAATGCCATTATTAACCCTTTGATCCTTTCATTTGTATGATTCCCGTTATATCATCATAGAATCTTTCTTCTTGTGCTTTCTGCTCACCATACACATCAGTTTCATAACCTAGTTGTGCTTGTTTCATACCAAGGCCATATGCTGCTTGTGATTGTTCAAATGTTTCCATCAATTTTTCTTTCTGCTGCTCAAATCCTTGAGTTATTCCACCCACATTAGCCATATTTGACCGTGCATATGCAGTATCTACTGCACCACGAGCTTCTCCAAGACCTCTAGTCGTAGCAGATCTTGCTCCTTTCATTGCTGTACTTAATCCTTCTTGTTCTAATCCTAAGCCAGCCTCTAAAAATTCAAAAGGTTCTTCGGAAAAAGGTGTAATATACTTCATGTACTTCTCACCTATCTTAAATTCATCATCTAGATAATCTGCCAACCCTCCTCTTTGAGATAGATCCCACAATGACTGATAATCTTGGTATCCTGTTGGTACTTCTGGTTCAGGGTCTGCCAGTGCTTCTTCCCAAGTCTGCGTATAAACAGCGTGCTGTGAAGTTAAGTTGCTGGGTGGATCGTGATAATGATTTCGCTGATGCTCATGTGCCAAAACTACTTCACCTACATACTCATATCCTTCAGAATATACTTCTAAATATTCTTGCTTATCCTGATCCCATTCAAATACTACTTTAGTGTTTATATGCATTTTTATTATTCCTCAAATTCTCCACTCCAATACACTTTCTCTTGCCTTTCCAATTCTTTCTTTTGCCTTTCCAATTCTTCCAGCCAAGCCTTCTCCTGATCTTCCATAGTCTGCAGGTCGAACGCTCCGCGAGCATCTGGCTCAAGCTCGGGGAGTTCTCTTTTAGTGACTAAAGACTTATCTTTTCCAGCATCCCTGAATGCCCCAGGCTCTATCCCATCACCTACATTGTTCAACGTCGGTGGGCGTCCTCCACCAACTAGCCATTGTCCAACTTTTGTCTTTCCTAACGTACTACCAGCAAAATCAAGACCTTTATACCCACTCTCTACCCCTTCTTTAGCTTTAGCAAGATCTGCTGCTGTTGCACCTTCACCAAGAAGACTCTGGGCCGTTGAAACATCTTTTGCCATTTTGATCTTTTGACCAATGCCAGCTGTTACTCCAGCCGAGACTCCTCCAACAATATTTTCTTCGCCCCAAGGATCAAGCCGTTTCCTAAGCTTCTTCCTTTCACTTTGGAAAAAGTCACCCTTTTCAATATCACCAGCCCACGCTGATCCAGCAGCACCTCCTGCAGCAGTCAAGACTCCAGACCATGCTCCTGCTACCCACGGAGCTGCCGTGCCTCCAGTAATACCCAAAGCAGCAAGAGTGCCTATAGTGCGTCCTAATCCACTCCATAAATCCTTTTTCCTTGCTTGTGCTTCAAGTTCTCCCTTCTCCTCATGAACATCTTTTGCAAGTAATGCTTGTGCATATCCCATAATATACTCCTATTATGCTCTTGTTTTTACAGTTCCTTTAAATATAACGCCATTATATTTAACATATTCAATAAGACCATCAGATGTTTGCCTTAGAACTGAGACACCTTCTTTCATTTGATTAGCATTGGGAACTCCTTCCCCAACTTGTAATCTCTCCTGTTTCGAGTGACCAAGTCTCCTTGCAAGTCTTTCTGCTTTTGATATTAACATTACTTAATTCCCTTTAATCTGTAAACTATTGACATATCGTTTATCTCAAAATCACTTGCAGATGCACCATTTGATACAAACTTCAACCTAAAAGATTTTTTATTATTTGCTTCTGAAGAAGTGGTTGGTTTCAGTTCTGCAATCGCCCATGTAGCTGATGCTGCTAATTGATTAGATGAAAAGTTAGTACCATTCTGAAATGTTTTATTAAGTGCAGTCCCCCCATCAACATCAAAAAAGACATCTACATTTGTGTCACTAGTTCCTTTGTAAGTAATATATACTTTGTAAATTTTCTTTCTTACTCCAGGTTGCCCAAAATCAATATCTTTAGTAATTACTGATAAGTTATCACTAGTATCACTTGTATCATCCCACTTCACTACAGTACCAGTATCACTAGTATGTGCATGCACTAAATCATTATCCCAATCTGTAATAAAATTTGTCTGAATCTGACTATCTGTAAGTGCTGAGTCACCCCTTATCCAACTTTGCGTTACCATATCATGAAGATAAATATCACCAGCACTTGTTGCCGTGCAATCCTTCAGTACTACTAACTGCCTCTTTAATGGAATATAGCCTATAGTAGAATTATCAGTAGTAAAACTACTCCAATCACTTTCTTTTATTATCTGCCTACCCTTCTTCTCAAGTAAGTTACTTACTTTCTGACCATCATACAAGTAACATCCAAGTTTATTAACCCATGCTATACCAAAATCTGTCTTGCAGGTGGCAACTGGATGTGATACTCCTTTATGCATAAATGTATCTTCTAAGAACTCTATTTCTTGTGAAATATTTACAAGTTCCATTTTATTCTTTTTAAATATTAAAAGTCTATCTGCATACTCTTCAAGTTTTACTATACTATCTCCATCATTAACAGAAGCTTCAATTATTCTATCTAATGTAAAAGAGTCAAATTTATTAGCACGTGATTTTAATACTGTATCTCCATGAACAACTTTTTCACCATTCTTATCCTTAATTTTTACATGGCCTACATATGCCATCCTATTAGCAACTACTGCAGTTTTAAATCCAGTTGCTACACCATCAAATCCTATACTAGCATAATCTGAACTAATTCCAGTCATACTTTCATATGTTTCTATTTGCCTTGGTTCAGATAAATATTCTCCATCAGCATGAGCACAATCAGCCATTTCATCAGAAGAATCAAAGACACTATAGTCACCCCTTCCAAACCATTTAGATCCTTTAGTCATATCTATCTCAGCCTGTAAATACCATGTAGCTGTATTCTCTCTTCTCATATAGAGCCTAAACCCAGACACCCTTGGATGATCATAAGGAAGTCCTTCTGCAGCATTATTAGTAGTTCCCGCCCATATATGAAAATCAAACCTAATTTTATGATATCCACTAGTGGTGGACACTATATCTGCTGGCTGTAATGTTGTACCTGAAACATTTAATGCAGATTCTTGTTTATTATCATCATAAAGAGTAGATACTGCACATTGCCAACCTGTATTATCTGGATCAAACCAGGCGCTTCTTGATAAATTATACATTCTAACAACATCACCAGTATCTGCTGTAACAGCTTCCTCAAAATCCATTGTATGTGGGTCGCCAGAAACATCTATACTTTCGACTGTAAAAATTGTATTATTGTCACCCTCACCAGCTCCTGTAACTAAAATTTTATCACCAACACTACAGAAATTATCATATCCTGGGGTAGTTTGAGTAACTGCTGTAACATTTGGAGATGAAGCTGAAAAATCTACAGTAACCGTCATCGCATCGGTTTCGCTTACTATAGTAGAAGGATATACTTGGTAATTCCTCGCCTGACTATCCAAATCAACAGAGAAAGGACTACTACTATCTGGAACAGCTCCTGCTGATACTCCAAAGAATGATTTTATAGCCAAAGCCTTTGGGGCAGCTTCATCTGTATGCCATTTATCTACTAAAAGACCATTGTCATACACAGTACCATCATCATAGCCATCAGTACCATCCCCAAAGAAACGTCTATATATATAGCCATACCACATAGTTTCATTGGCAGTACCAAAATTACCATCACTCACCCTTAAAGATCCATCTGCAGCATAAAAAGTAGGTTTCATTCCTGTTGTAGAACCTAAACCAATTATACCTGCCCCCCATGCATCAAGAGCACTACTATAAATATCTATATTAGCAGCATCATCAGTATCAGCCATTGCCAAATAATCATCACCAGTCTCTAATCCAAATTCAAGGGTCGCAACATCAACTGTTTCATTACCCCCTCCACCTACAACAGAAGATGGTATAGTTAATGTATCGTTAACTACATATCCACCAACACCAGCATTTGTTATTGTGGGCATAACTAAAATTCTACCATTCCCAGCAACTACAACTGTTGCCTGTACTCCGTTTCCAGTCCCACCTGTAAGAGCTACATTAAGATACTCTCCTGGAGTATGATCACTATAAATCATAGATAAAGTATCAATCGTTGCAACTCCATCCCCAGCTCCACCTGTTCTGTCATGGCTAAATTGAAATAAACCATAACCAGCACTTATAGCAGCTACATTAGCTTTAGAGTCATGTGCACTAATTCCTCCTAAAGTTCTAATCTTACCTAATTCATCTATCATTATATCAGTAGCAGCAGATAGTTCATTATCAGCAATATCCCTTGGGTCAGAATTAGAGTTTAATCCCCCATGAAACTGATCAATATTTAGAATCTGCTTAGGCATATATGTATCTTACCCTTATATACTGGTATTTACTACCCATTTATAGTTAATATATATTAGTTTGTCCATGAATTAATCTCCTTCTCTTTAAATTCCATTGTCACCCATCCAGTCCTGATCATAGGAAAGAATGAATACCTTGCATAGTCTGCATATCTCAAGAAGCTTCCTCCCCTGCAATACCATCTTCTATGTAAAGTTTCTTCCTTCTCTTTAACCTTGATTGAATCAATAGGCTTTGCATAAAGCTGGTGATTATGTCCAAGAAAGAATACATCACCTTCAGAATAGACTGCTGCCATCTTATCAAGTTCCAAATCTCCATTCTTAGCTCCGCTCTTTCCATGCCCTGATACAAGTGTCCATTCTTTCTTATTAACAATTATCTTTGTATATCCAGGAAGTCTGTAATACGGAACTGACAAGCTTTCAGCCATAACTTTCGACACGTCAAATCCAAGAATATTAGCTGAACGTATATAATCATGGTTTCCTCCACGAATAAATAACAACTTATCAGCAATCTTTTCAATCCTTTTAATAAAACTGAGATACTGTTTATCAGGCTCCATATCCTGACCTCTCTGGCTAATCTTATAATGTGGTGGTATAAGTTCAATATTGTCTCCATTTAGAAACCACCTTGCATTTGGATCAGAATCGACTTCATCAATAAGATCATCAAACTTTCTTGTATGATGTTCATTTGCTCCATGATGTATATCAGTTGCTCCATGTAATCTAAAAGGCTTCTTTGATTTGTAGTATAGAACCTTGCCTGGCTCTATTGAGCCTGGTCTTACATTTTCTTCCTGTATCGAATAAGAAAAATATCTTGAACAAGAATTGCATCCCATCGCCTGAACTCTTCGACCATGCTTCCTGTTCTTGATGCCATCTTTCCAAACACTCTCTGATCTGCAGTACGGACATATCATATATTCTCCTAGCTATATCCTTAACTCGAAATGAGGGAAGTCATCAAACTTATTATCATCTACTTCCCACCTATAATTTTGACACTCCTCTTCGAAACCAACCATACCAGAACTTCATTTGTGATGGTTTCTTCTGAACAATCTTTGCATAGTGCAAAACATTGTACGCCACCACTCTATCAATTTCAAGTTTCTGGCACGCCTCTGCTGTCATTCGTCCAATCCTGCCATCCACAGTGATTAGCTTACCATTTTCATTGAACTTCTTGTTTTTGTCGTTAGCCGCTTTCTGTAATATCTTGACACCTCTTCCACCTTTGTTGACTACCATATCAAATGTGATTCCTTGCAGATGTTCTGGCAACATCTCTATCTTGAATTTCTTCCAATAGAACTCCCAATAGATTTTAATTGCGTCTGCCTTGGTCAAGTCAAGAATGTTCGTATCAGGAAATGCTCTCTTACTTATACCAAAATTAGTTTCGCCACCAGCGTCATCTCGGTCTTTACTGTATCCTCCTTCATGTTCAAGGACTTTCTCAACCTCACGAATGAAGATTTTGTTGTAAGCAAGATCCATTTTACTTGCTACTTCTTCTTTAGTTTTAAACCAGTTAAAACCTTTTTGAAAGCTGACCAAATTAAGTCATCCATCTTTGACGGACTCATTGCTACTACTTTATCTACAACAAGGATAGCTATTGCTACCCATTCCCAATTGTCTGATAAAAATTCCATATTGTTTTCTCCTATTTAAATAAATTTCTAATTGTGACATACGCCATACCGACGAAGCCAGTTACCATTACCCATAACATTTTTACAGACGACCTTCGGAAACTTGTATTCCGCTCCACCGCACCTTGCAACCCTAAGTCCTCGTGTTTTGTTGGGTCACCCATCAGACATATCCTAATATCATTCACAACACTTGCAAGCTCACTGCTCTCCTGCCTGTGTTTGTTAAGCACATCTAATACAGTATGCAAATCTTTTCTTTCGTTTCCATTCACCTCTATCTACCACTATTTAGCTTGCCCTTGATATAGTTAATATCATCAGTCATATCATTCATCTCTTGAATCAGTTGTTCGTGCCGTCTGTCTCTTGTTTCATCTGAACGATTCC
>Ga0080013_1002741_pt1 | contig 19972 bp, 20 predicted proteins | sample ETNvirenome_6_85_FD_69236 | JGI IMG/M metagenome (GOLD analysis project Ga0080013, IMG submission 69236) | Marine viral communities from the Pacific Ocean - ETNP_6_85 (SPADES assembly) (version 2) | ecosystem: Environmental > Aquatic > Marine > Oceanic | place: Pacific Ocean | collected 2013-06-19 | reverse complement strand
AATTACGAATTCAACTTCTCCATGAGGACAGCTCATGTATTTCCAAGTTTTAAAATCACCATGCATCCCTCTTAAAACGTTTTCCTTAGATTTCGCAAATTTGCATAGTGTAAACTCTAAACCTTCTGGCAAGACGTTTTCTCTTTCCCACAATGTCCATATGTCGCCGCGGAAATCACAAAAGGGCTTGGGTTGAAATAACTTTATGTCTGGGAAAATCGGGGATGTCTTTATATCTAAATCAAACCTCATTGCTCATTGTTGCCCCTCTAGTCCAGCATCTAATAGCAGCTTTCTCTTAAGTTTAATTTTGGTTGAAGCCTCGACATTATTTCTAGCTTTTTTGCCAAATTTATCTTCTATCATTTTCAAGTATCCCCCATCTGTATGATATGTCATCCAAGCATCGTCTCTGAACTTAAGAATTTCCGCAGCAGTTAAATTTTCATTTGCTAAATTTAAAGTTTCATAAGCATGCTGGCTGTAGCCTACATACTTTTCTGGCAATTTCCACCCTTTGTTTTTTGCTTGATAATATAACGGACTGCCAGGATATGCCATGGCTGTATACATGTTTACGAATTCGGACTTATTTTCTAAAGCAAACTCTAAAGTACCTTTTATAGAATCGTGCGTGTCCATCGGCAAGCCAAAAATATAGTTTGCGGCAACATATAAGCCTTCATCTCTCATCATCTTAAACAAATCAGTTATCTTAACATCTTTGAATGAATCCTTATGCACCTCTTTTCTTAGAGTCTGATTTGGGTTTTCTATTCCCAACCCCAACCAATTAACGCCCGCTTTCTTGAGAGTTTCAAGATACTCGGGCTTACATGTGTCGATACGAGAATACGCCCACATATTGAATCCATAATCTCTTTCAATAAGAAGTTCACAAACTTTCATAAAATGGCGAGGATTCAAAACAAAAAGCTCGTCAGCTATCTTTACATTTTTCACACCTAGTTTGGCCAGTTGATCAAATTGCGAAATGACAAACTCGGGTTCCCAAAATCTAAATTTATTACTCATATCACTGGCAACACCATATGTGTTGTCTGTTCTATTGATGATGTTAATCATACAAAAAGAACACTTATAAGGACAGCCTAAACTAGTATATAGAGAGCCGAATGGAGAGGGTTCCGCATTGTTAGTCCAACCATGCCAACCAGAAGTTCTATACTTTTTAATGTCAGGAAGTAAGTCCCAAGCCATCCCAGGAAGATCTATAGAGAGTCTTGACTTCGGAACTATCATCTGAGGAATGTTAAGTACCAAGGTTTCGTCGTCCTTATATCCCAAACCTTTTACTTTGGAAAGAAGATTTTTATCATCTAGATTGTCTACTGATAAAAGATCACTGATTGTATACACACCTTCATTTTGGCATATCATATCCACGCAATCGTGAGAAAGCGCCTCTCTCGGCAAAGCAGAAATATGTCCCCCTACAAACAAAGTTTTTGTTGACGGTGAAATATTTTTAAGTCGTTCTGCTGTGTCGATTGAGCCTACCATATTCTGAGTAGAAGCAGAAGGCTGCTGTCCATAAACAACAAAACAGGCGATGCGTGCTTTAAACTCATCGATTCTTTTTGCGGATTCCTCTGTTGAAAAGCGCTCGGCTTCGCAATCTATTAAATCCACACTAAAGCCCCGAGTTCTGCAATGATTTGCTAGCATCGCAGCCCAAATAGGTGGCTCGATGGCGGAATGATCCTTGCTCAACTCCTGATATATTTTTTTAGAGCCGTTGCTGTGTATGAATAGTATATCAAGCTGACTCATTTTAATCCCAATCCTCGTTTGGATATTCTGTGGGATACACTAATCTTTCGGGGTGTAAAGATATTTCCAAAGGTTCGATAATCATATTAGCTAAAAATTCCTCCCTATCAAGATATGGATACATGTCTTCTATCGGTGTTTCCCAGCCGATTAGTTTAGGATCATATCGGTGATACTCATGACAATTAACATCAACCACAATTGGGCCATCGTGATCAAGAAATTGTCTAATTTGTGTTCTTACCAAATCATAATCCATTCCGCTATCTATAGAAAGTGTCTCCAACCCATATGCTTCGGCAACTTTAATGAAATCGGGCGGATTATAACCTATTGGTCCGCATGCTTCCATTCTTCCTTCGAAATTGGTTTTCTGGTATGCTTTTGTGATTCCATATATGTGATTGTTCAATATCACAACTTTAACTCCGACATTGTAGTTCACCAAGGTTTGAAGTTCTTGAATGTTCATATTCATACCTCCATCTCCAATAACACAAACTACATTTTGTCTGTCCTTGTCTGACGCAAACCAGGCACCAATAGAGCCTGCGAAGCCAAAGCCCATGGGAGAATTTCCATTATTTGTAAAAGACCTTTGACCTGTTTTAGTATTAAATGAGTGATTTGCGGCAATGACATTGCCGCCGCAATCAGTAACAAATATATCATCCTTTGTCATTTCTTCAGACAATATCCTTAAAAAAGCGTAAGGATGAACATATTTTTTAGGTTCAAACATTTCAGCAGTAACTGTTGCGTATTTCTCTTTCCACCCTATGCATCTTTCCAACCAGCCACTATAGGCATCGGAATTGAAATCTTTATCTTTTTTAATCAGATCACAAAGCATATTTATGAATATTTTTGCATCACACAGAATGCATTCTTCAAAAGGAACTTGTTGTAATTTCTTTTGAAGGCCTGCCTTATCAACATCAACAACATACTTTTTTGCTTCTCTCGCAAAACTATGAATATTTCCGCCTGTAATTCTTCCTGATATTCTGCTGCCTATTGCTAGTAAAAGATCAGAATTTTGTATCCCGAAATTTCTGCCTTCGCCGCCATAAGTTCCAATTTTCCCGCCATAATATTCGTAATCAGCACAAATTATATCTAAAGCATTATAAGTGGGATATATAGGAATCTTAAGAAGGCGGCCTAATTCTAATATATCTTTTTCTGCTGATGCTAGTCTTACGCCGCCGCCAATCATTAAAACAGGGCGCTCGGACTTTTTAATATCACTCAGAAATTGTCTTGCTTGCTTCTCCACAATAGCAAAATTATAACAATCATTTTCTAATTCGCAATCATATCCAATTAGTTCTTCGGGCACTATCATCGCTTTTTGTATATCTATTGGGATATCAATGTGTGTAGGTCCTGGGCGACCAGATTTCATCATATGTATGCACTTTTCCAATTGATATTTTATATCTTCAGGTTTCGTAACCATAACTGAATATTTTGTGACCGGCTTAAAACAACTGACCATATCCGATTCTTGGAACCCAATCTGCCTTATTGACTCTTCGGGTCTCATAAACTGTTGCTTTATTTGTCCAGTTAAAAACAAACAAGGAACAGAATCATAAAAACAATTACCAGCACAGGTAACCATATTTTGACCTCCCGGTCCACTAGTGGACATAGCGACACCAAAATTACCAGAAACTTTAGCATATCCTTCTGCTGCGAAACCGCAGGCTTGCTCATGCATGGGTGATATATATCTTAATTTATCTGTTCTAACGAACCCATCAACTAGGTGTCCTGTTGCGGCTCCATAAACTTGGAAAACTTCTTTTATACCGCATTCGGCAATTTTTTGCCATATGTAGTCTGAAACTTTTACTTTTTTATTCAATGTGTTTCTCCTGGGTTTAGCGCGCAATAAAGCTCATAATTGCTTAACTTTTTTTTTTGTAACAGTGTTGGGGGTTGCAGAATGATTCGTCGGGAAACCCTGATCTGTTTCATAAATGACCTTATCGTGCTTCCAATTTCCGCCGCCTAATAACTTTTCTAATTCTTCTTCTTTAATCGCATAAAAGTTTTCTTCAGAAGGAAACTGCCCAGATCTTACTTCTTCGGCATACTGCTTCAAAGCAGATTGCATAATCTGTCCTGCTTCGCAATATCTTTTGACAAATTTTGATTTAAATTCCCAAAACAACCCCATCAAATCATGAAAAATAACCAACTGTCCATCAACCTTGTCGCCGGCGCCGATGCCATAAACTGGAATGTCCAACTTATTTGCAATAATTTCTGCTGATTCCCTAGGCATTCCCTCTAACAAAAGAAAAGAGCACCCCGCATCCTGTAATGCTATAGCTTGATTTAAAATAATCTCAGCTTGCTTGGCAGTTTTACCCTGGACGCGATAGCCACCTAGCTTTGCTCGGGTGTGGGGCGTCAATCCCAAGTGACTCATGACCATAATTCCCGCGTCGGCTATAGCCTTGATTCTTTCAATCATGGCACCCTCAACCTTAACGCAATCCATACCAGCCCTAACAAATCTACCAGCATTGTAGACTGCCTCCTCATTAGAAACTTGATAAGACATATAGGGCATATCTCCAATCAAAAATGCACTTTTCGCTCCCCTGGCAACTGCCTCTGAATGTCTTATCATATCATCCATAGTTACAGGAATTGTTGTTTTGTAACCTAGTGTGGTCATACCCAAAGAATCACCAACCAAAATAGCATCGACGCCTGCACCATTGGCAATTATTGCCTGCGGATAATCATAGGCAGTCGTCATGACTGTTTTAATGTTTTGTTTCTTGTGCCTTCTTAATTTAAGAATTGTAACCTTATTTTTATCATTAGCGGCCATATTTATTCATCTCCTTTCTCTTAGAATCTATTATAGCACGATATTATAATATTATAACATCATTTTCTTATTCGTCATCTAAATTCTCTTTTACAAAATTTATAAAATTTTTGACTGTATATTTTGTGGTTGCCTTAATAAAGGCATTTTCCACAATCTCTTCATATTGGTGCCAGTTTGAAGATATGTGCTCTATCAAAGAGGGTAGCTCCTCGTCTCTGTCAAAATAGATAAACTCCTTATCTGGTTCAAACCAGCGGGCGCCTATGTTCCAAGGGTTCCTCTTGACAAGCATGAGTGTTTTACTAACGGCGCTTTCAATCATTCTTGTTTTGTATTGTGGCACCCAGCCATCATCTACGTGAGAAAACGCTTCACATTTTTGCCAATCCCTAAATGACTTTACGTTGTTTATATGTTGCGGTGTTATATAAGCATGATTTGTAATTAAACAAATTTTTGTTTTTCTTAATATGTCCCACATTTGTACTCTAGGTATATTAATGTGAGTAATATATTTTTCATAACCGCGGTTTCTAAATTCTGATGCCCACTCATGAGAACCCAAAGAAAGGAAATTATATTTAAAATCCTTCATTGCGTCAATAAAGCTTAAATGTGTTGGGGAAGAAACATGCCCCCAATAAATAACATCGCAAATCTTCTCTTCTTTTTCTTTTACTACATATTCCTCATTAAAAGGCTGATATGTTGGAATAAATATATTTCTTTTGTGAAGAGAATTTAACCATTCACAAGTATAAGGACAAATTGTAAAAATCTTTTGAAAATATTTATCCATGTTGGCGCTGCAGTGTGCATATTCTACGTTTCCCCCATACCAAGCTGCGGGGTGTTCCATATTTATAAAAGCTTTTTTGCTATAATTTTTATATCTTTCTTTATACTGTGGTTTTTCAATACAGCCCATCCCATGAAATAAAACCTTTCCATCATCATCTCTTGAGAATCTGTTAAAATTGAAATATTTTTCTAATGCATCGCTATAGCACCCATCATAATCTTCAACTATTAGCACTGTTTTTCTCCACTTGCTCGCTGATCCATTCGTAAGTTTTCTCCATACCCGCCCTTAACGGCTGCGAAACTTTCCAACCCATCTTCTCTTCGTAGAGTCTATTATCAGAATTTCTACCGTGCACGCCCAGTGGCCCGTCAATGTTTTTAATATTCAAGTCTTTGCCTGAAATATCAATAGCAAGTTTTGCGAAATCTTGAATTGTTATCATTTCTTCGGAGCCGATATTGACTGGGCCCGTAAAATCAGAATCCATTAGACGCCTAGTTGCCTCAATACATTCGTCTATGTAAAGAAATGAACGTGTTCTGGTGCCGTCACCCCACACCTCAATTACTGAACCATTGTCGGCTTGTGCAGCTTTGCGGCAAAATGCAGCGGGGGACTTCTCTCTGCCGCCGTCCCAAGTCCCTTCGGGGCCAAAAATATTATGATAACGAGCAATTCGGACATTTAGCCCGTAGTTTCTTGCAAAGGCCAAATATAAACGTTCGCTGAAAAGCTTTTCCCAACCATATTCGCTATCTGGGGCTGCAGGATATGCACTGGACTCCACACAATTTGGATTATCTGGGTCTATCTGATTATGCTCTGGATACATGCATGCAGAAGAAGAATAAAATATCTTTTTAATTCCCTTTTTGGCGCACAATTCTGCAATATTTAAGTTTATCACAGCAGAATTATGCATGATATCGGCGTCATTGTCGCCTGTAAAGACAAAGCCGGCGCCGCCCATATCAGCAGCAAATTGATATATTTCATCAATATCCTCAGAAACCACTCTATCGCATACTACTGGATCGCGGAGATCTCCTACTATGAATTCGTCAGCCACCTCGTGTGCGTCGAAAAACTCATGTTCTTTCAAATCTACCCCTCTAACCCAACATCCTTCGGACTTGAGCCTCTTCATCATAGCGCCGCCAATAAAACCGCCGGCCCCTAAAACCAATATTCTTTTCATTAATCTCTCCTTCTGTACTCGAATATATCGCCATATTTCGCTTTAACTTCGTTTATGACAGATTGTCTTTCTTTAATAATAACTTTGTACCCAGCCATCGCTAACTCTTTCGCAAATAAAAGCTGTTGTGATTCCTCAAGAATAGTTGACTCGGGTTTATATGTGACAAAATCAAATTCCACTGGGTGTTTCATATCATTTTCTATTTGAAATAATTCCACTTGATATTCCAGATGTTGTTTATTACTTTCATCGGATGCTTTGCTGATGAGAGCGTCTACCTCGACGTCTCCTGCGAACAGCGCTAGCGCTCTGTTATCACGAGGAAAACAGGGGCCTCCATAACCATAACCATAAGCCAAATATTTATTGCCAATCCTCGTGTCCGAGCCTATTGCTTTTAAAATGGGTTCATGGCGCACTTTAGTGAACCTTGCGATATCACCAATCATATTAGCAAATGCAATTTTTGTTGTCAAAAAACAATTCAATCCAATCTTGCAAATTTCCGCCTCAACTCTATTCATCCTACAGATTTTTGGAGTACTTTCTGTGTGTTTTTCATAAATTTCTTGAATGATGTCACCAGCTTCTTTAGAGCCCTCTCCGATCAAAACCATATCTGGGTTAAGTTGATCCTTCAAAATACTGCCTTGGGCAATAAATTCGGGATTATAACTTACCGTGTAGTTATAGTCTTCTAACCTTTCTTGAACTGTGTCGCAGTAAGTCGGCATTGTAGTACAACACACTATAAGTTGCTTATGCTCTTTTTGTGGTCCAAACGAAATTAACTGCTCCATAACTGATTCTATCTGTCCGTGATCATATCTCCCATTCAGCAAAGAAGGGGTAGCCACCAAAAGAAAGATAATATTAGAAAACTGAATAGTTTTTTCCACATTAGTCGTAGCTCTAAAGTTCACAACTTCTTGCATGCGTTCATTAACTCCCGGCTCATCTGAACTGAATAGTTTCTTGTTAAGAGAGTTAACATATTCTTCGCTAATGTCACACCCTAGAACGTCATAGGCTGCCTTTTCCAATGTCAAAGCAAAACATAATCCGAGTTTGCCAACTCCTATTAAAGACAATTTTTTCATTTATTAACTCTCCTGCATTTTATGAGCATATGCCAGCCGACTTCATCACACATCTCTTGGAACTGCTCCTCTGTCATATTTTTGAATTCGTCTCGAACGACATACTTTTTCTCTATATAATTTGGGATGTCATACTTAAAAATATGATCCTTTTTCATAGATGTAATTTCAAAATCTTTTAATAACTCTTTTGCTTGATCAAGCGTGTAGGTTAAGGCTCTTGGACAATTCAGCTGGGCTTCAGCATAATACTGTATTACTTCATCCATTCTTGAAAAATCAACGGAATCGCTTTGGTACATGAAATCGAATAATTTAAAACTATATTTGGCATAAACCATTAATCGAAATTCGCCATCATCATTTAATAATTCGCTAACATGCTCGACGATCTTTTCCGGGGATTCCGTGTGGTGTATTACTCCGAAAGCATAGATTAGATCAAATTTTTGATTTACTCTCGCTTCTTTTAACAAATCACGTAGGTTTTCTGAATTGCCTTGGATAAAGTTTGCTTTCATACCAAACACATCAAAACGACTTTTGCAAATATTCAAGCTCTTATCAGATAATTCTACCACCGTTAGGTTCGCGCCGGCCCGGGCAAAATTTATACTATCCGTGCCTATCCCGCAACCAATTTCTAAAACATTTTTTCCTTTCCATTTGTTAAATTCAGCAAATTCCGGAATGTGTGGTTCTACAAAATACTTTCTCTTTTCTACTTCATTAAAATATTCTAATGTGCAAAGTTTTTTATTAGAATGTCTTATATTACAAGGCGCATTATTCCAATAGCTTTTAATATTCTCTATCATACTAAATCCATATTGTTTTATGAATCTCTCGCGAGATTCCATTAGTCCTTCCTTGGCATTTTAAAGATTGGAATTCCAACCATTTTGTGCTTGTTTTTATTGTGAAATGCGTTGTAGATTTTTAAAATCTCATGCTGTCTTTCTGTTAGATCAGCTGTATGAACTGATTCTGTGTATTCCATAGCCCATTCCAACTCTTCATAAGAGGCGCCAATTTGAGATTCATCCGTTCTAGAGTCTTCCCACAAGCCATCAGTTGGTGGGGCCATAATAATTTGATCAGAAACCCCCAATAATTTAGCAGCTTCTCTTACTTGTGTTTTTGTCATATCAGCTAGAGGGCTAATGTCTACACCACCATCGCCATATTTCGTATAAAATCCCACACCAAAATCTTCCACCTTGTTACCTGTACCAACTACAATGCCGTTAAGAGCAGTCGCAGTGTGATATAATGTTACCATTCTAAGTCGAGCTTTTGAATTAGCATTTGCCAATTGGTTCTCCAAATTCTTTGATATCATCTTAGCGGACAATAACTCAAACATATCCGATAAATCTACCACAAGCTGGCAAACATTTTCATGATTATCGCACAACCACTGGCAATGAAGTGAGGATAGTTCGGTGTTCTCAGGCTTTGAATTGATGGGCATATTTAAAACAATCGTGGGCATGCCCGTTTTCGCACACAATGACGAAACAACAGACGAATCAACCCCTCCTGAAGCACCCACCACCAATGTATCTAAGTCGGCGGATTGTGCATAATCTTTAATCCAATTGGATACATCATTTAAAATTATTTTATTCATTATATTATTCTCCATGTGGGGGGGTAAAAGCCCCTTTCTGCTCTGCCATCGTCAGGCACAGTATAATTGTGGGGGGCTACCACTATTTTATCGGGATTGTCATTTAAAAATGCTGCCCACCACCCAAAGGATGTCATATGACATGCGATGTTGTGATCACACTGTCGCATAATCTCAAAATCTACAATATCTTGATTACCCTCGCAATAGTAAACATTTTTCCCTTTAAAATTAGACTTACACCACTCAATATCACTTTGGTTGTGTGTGTCCCCCTTGCGGCTGCCTCCTGAGAAAACTAGAAACTTGACGTTTCTTCCGTCAAAAGTTTGCAAAGCGCGATAAAAGTATTTGCTATAAGCGCTGTCCTTCGAAAGCATGTCGCCTTCGCCATAAAAATTAGAGTACTCGGGATTTGTCCCATCTACGCTATCGCCGCGTCTCATATGAACACTTACAATTTCAGCGCTTGGATCATCTAACTTTCTGATTTTGTCCAAGTAAACTGACGCTACTTCTTTTATGGAATCCTTTAAGGCAAATTCCTTACGGATCTGATTCTCATGCTTAGAGAAATATCTATAATTTTGAAAATATCCTATAAAGTCAGTATTATCGGGAACAGTAAACACCTCCGAATAAAATTGAGCATGATCTGCCTCATTGAAACGATATTGAATCTGTGAATAATCATTTGGACATAGATAATCACACTCCAAGCTAAAGTGTGTCAAATAGCATTTTTGGTTTTGCCATTCTGCCGTCGCGGGATCTGGAATTTTTATTTCGCAGTTTTTTTCCAAAGAAATTGCTCGCAACGCAGCATATTGGAATAACTGATTTCCAAGCCTACCATATGTGCCAAGCCCCATAAAAGTTACCATTTATCTATCCTCTCTGAACAACTCAAATTCCCTCAAGTCTCGATATGGTGGATCTTCTGGTATATCTTCATTGTGCTGAGGATAGTTCTGCATCAACATCAAACCGCGAGTGGCTTGTTCTGGCGTCATGTAGGCGTTCCATCCGTTTGAGATAATATCATCGTCGTGGTATTTTACTTCCGATCTGCCCTCATATCTCTGCCTCTTAAACCACCTATACGCTTCATGATCATCTGTCAATATCATGCCACCTTTCCCTATCTTCAGGTGTTTTTTAATATGAAAAGAAAGACACATATAGCTTCCAGAGAGATACATGTCCGAAGTAAAGCGCTTAGCCGCGTCATAAATCGGATATGGTCTAAGTCGATAAATACCTTTCCATTCGACGTCTTCAAATTCAACTGTGCCTCCTGCGTGTATTATTGATTGCGGAACTGACAAATAGGTCCGTGCGGGGATAATTACTTTCTTCACTCTTAAATACTCGCAACAAAGCAATAATGCATCCGTGCAGCTGTCTGTAGAAACAGCTAATGGTGCGCCTGTATAATGCGCGACCTCTTCTTCAAACATTTGAACGATTTTATATGGGTTATGAAGCATGTGTCTCTACTTTCTCAAATGATTCTATTTTTTTTAAAATGATTATGTGCGTTTATACAAAAACCACCAACATTAGCGCCTATATCAACAGCTACGGAATATCTTTCATGTGAATATGGCATATAATAAGAAGCTTTACATTCTTCAGCACTTTCTTTAATCCAGTTATTCACTTCTTCTTTGGATGACAAATTTTTAAATATCATTTGGCCCACACCATTCCCCAATTAATTCTTCTATGTACATCCACACACTTTAACAAATCGGCCCTTATCTTGTCTGCTGAGTGATAGTCGGGCTCCTTGAGGAAAGTATCTCCCGCGGGATCATAAGTTAAAAACTCATAAATATCGCCTTCTTCAAAATAGCCTAAAACTCCAAATTTTTCATATCCTAAATTTTCTAATATTGTTATGCAATTATTAAGCTCTTCGGGGAATTCTTCACTCCACTCAAAGCATAACTTTTTAGTTTTACTTGTTAAGCCTCTTAAAACTGTACCTTCATATCCTTCGACATCTATTTTAATTAAATCCGGCTGACCATACAGCTCTATCATTTTATCTAAAGTTATTGTTTGAGCATCTCGGGGTACCAAGTTTTCAAAATAGATCGTCTTAAGAAAACCATCAATAGTTTCAAATCTATTTATTATAGCTTTTTTAAAAGTTTTTGTATCTACAAGGTTTGAAGGTGAAAACGGCAGCCAACTTATTTTGTCAGGATTTTCATTAATAAAAGTTATACCATTTTTTCTATAATCTGTTAAGATGTGATCGTTTCCTTTTATAAATCTTGATTTATTCATAAAGTCCGAGGACGCCGATGACATCCCAGGTTCTCTAATATTTATTTGAATCGTTTCTGTGCTGTTGCTTTTGTCGCTCACAATCTTATTTAAATATTTGAGCCTCCCCTCGTGTTTTATAGCATCATAATTTTCATAAAATTCATAAATTGGGTCTACGGCCACAATGTTACAATTAGAATATCTTTCTCTACAAGCATCAGTAAAGGCAAATCTGTTTGAACCAATATCAAAAATTAACATCATTCCCTCTCCAACAAATAAAATCTCTTTTCAAAGCCGCACTTTTCAAACAGTTTTAAACTAGCTTCATTATCAAGCTTTACTTTAGCAACGGCATCCGGAAACAAATTCATTATTTCGTTGATCATAAAAGACCCGACACCGTGTCCTTGGTGCTCGGGATGTGTGGCCACTCGTATATCATTGTCTATTACTCCAACATATCCAACGGGCTTTTCGTCAATAACACATACCCAGTAATTGTTGTTGTATTTAAGCATGTGTTCCGCTTGTTGGATTTTAGTAATGTGTTGTTGCTGAATGAATCCTTCTTTGGCTCCATTTCGCAGCTGCCTTATAAAGTTCCAATATTTAGGACTGTTTTTTACTAACTCCATATATCCACCTGGGAGCCGAAGTGACTTTGTGTATTGAGCCAATAGCTGGTCAAATATCCTCTTGTGTGTTTCCACCCTTCTAGGTCTAACAAAGGATTAAGACAGCTACCAATATCCAAAAACGTATTCTGGTTGTTTTCTTTGAAACACTCATAAATCACGTAATTGCTTAAACTCGCCGCGGAACATAAGATAATATAACCTTTAATATTGTTCTTGTCAATATAATTCTTAACTTCTTCTACTACATTATAATCGTTTATCATACAATTTGTACCAATTTCGAACGTTTTTTTCACCTCAAATGGTAATTTTGATATATTTGCTAGCTTATTGGCAACATATAGAATGTTTCTGTCAGCGAAAAGAGGCGCCATTTCTTCAACAAACCTATGGTAGTTCGCATTGATTAAGAGATTGGAATAAGTGAGGTTCTCGTGATCGCCGCCATGAAGTTCCAACATCCATTCAAAGTTTTCCCTTCCGACATGACCGTCCGTGGCAGTACATATGCCCTTAAAATACCCCTCTTGGTTGTGAAGGAATGCCTCTGTCAATTTGTCTCTATAAAACTGATGCTCTTCCGGCTTGAACTCTTTCTGTTCTTCTTCGGTATAAATGTTTCTTCCAGAAACATCGCCTGTGATATAGCGGTCGTTCGATAATAGCAAGTGTTTGTTCTGTAAAATAAACAGTTCACCATCAGAAAACCGCGTAAAAGCGAAGGTCTCCTCGTTCTTAATCATGTTTAAGATGTGGTCGAACGCCTTATGAAAATCTTTTAAGTCCATGTCGCCCACCGCTTTCTTGTATTATATCCCAACTCGTCAACTAGAATATCTCTAATTCTCTCGGCAGACTTTCCATCACCGTAGGGGCAAGCGTCGGTGGGGATATGGTCTTCCTTGACCATGTAAAACAAATTTTCTAACTCAGACAAGCCACTCATAAACGAGAAATGACCCATGCCCTCGGTTCTTTCTGTTTCCTCTCGGCAAACAATACACTTCTTCTTGAAAAATGATGACTCTTCTTGTAAGCCGCCACTATCGGTGATAACCATATGAGAAGACGCTAACAGGCTCAAAAAGTCATTATATTTCATCGGATCCACAACATTAACATACTCAAACAAATGCGCATGCTTTCGGACATTGGGGTTGGGATGAATAGGTAAAATAAACTCAAACTCTGGATTGTCTCTGGCCAGTTTGTCGAACGCCGCAAACCACTCCGGTAGTCTCTCGTGATTTTCGCGGCGGTGCATTGTGATAACCACTTTATTAGTATATTCGGGGACTATATCTACCAAATTATCTAAAACAGTGTTGCCTACTGTAAATATTTTTCCATCGACTCTTTCGCGCTCAAGGTAGGAAGTACAAGCTTCTGTGGGAGATAAGTGGACGTCCGCCATACATGACAGGGCGCGGCGGTTGAATTCTTCGGGATGGGGCTGGTCTTTATTGAACGTGCGCAAGCCAGCTTCCAAGTGAACAATCTTCAACTTTCTGTGGAAAGCTGCCAGTCCTACAGCAAACGCGGAGGTTGTATCCCCTTGCACCAAAACGGATTCAACATCTTCAAAAAATCTATTGTTGTTCATCACAGATGAAACAATCGCGTCCAAACGGTTCTCTCCGTGCTCAATGTCTAGCCGATGAAACTTCCCCATTACATCTTTTTGAACGTGCGCTAACAAATCAACGTGCTGTCCGGTGAATAATAATTTGAAAGGTATACGCCCCCCAAAAGCTCTCAAAAGCGGCTTGATTTTGATATATTCCGGTCGTGTTCCAAAGCTTATTAATAACATGTTTACCTCATTCTGTCCATTTGGGATATGGATCGTTGTTCGCCTTTTTAAAAATATCGATAAATTTCAATGGCCATTCTTTTTTGACTTTGCTGTCTTCTATTGTACGCGGTGGCAAGTAAATATTTAAATTATTTTTCAAACAATATTCTAGTATGTTGACTGCTTTAAGGCTATCGCTATATTTTGCCACTCTCACATCCCATTTACTATTGGGCATTTCATTATAATCATTACTCAAAACTTCGATTAGTGCTTCTACAGTCATGTCATCACATTTTTCGGTAAACTCATATTCGCTACAGTTATTGTCATATTTGAATTTTTTTATCTTGAGTATCTTGCCGGCATCGACTTTCTTGTCTATTTCCATAATAGATATTCCCCACTCGCCACTATTCAACATCCTGCCCCACACCAAAGAAGCTCCTCCTTGCACATGCGGCAAAACAGCGCCATGGTTTCCGATCACATTGAAGGAAGAAATAATTTCTTCTGGAACTATTCTTGAATCGCCCATCGTTATAATCAAATCCGCGGCGGCCTTCTTGCAAAAAGATCCAAATTCCTGCCAGTTAGTTGTTTCAAATAATTTAATATTATGGGATAAGCAATAGTTATCCAGACGCACAAAATTCGTTTTTTCATTCTGCTCTCCATTAGATAATCCAAAAACCGCTACAGTTTTGAGCCCGAGACTCACATTTGTCTCCATCATTGCTTTTAAGGTTAATTTTGTATTACCAATAAAGGCTATTTTAGTGATAGAATCTTCTTCGACCATCTTTTTGCAACCTCCTTGTAACCATCATGAGTAAAATGCACCCCGTCAATCAAGTATTCTCCGAGATCGTCCATGGAGCACGTATCAAAATCTAGATTTTTTGAACGTGATAGTCTTATAATCACCTCATTATACTTTTCGATATATTCTCGATGTTGTACGTAGTAAGGGCTAAAACGTAATTCGGGAAGAGTTGCAACAATTGGCAACATACCATTGGCTTTGATTGAACAAACAATTTGCCTTAAATTGTCTTCATAAATATCAACCGGAATTGGTGTTTTGGTATCGTTTGTGCCAATCATAAGGAGGCAGATCCTTGAACCCTTGTTGGATTTTAATATACCCCACGAACGCCTTAAAAGGTCTGAACTAGTCTCGCCATTAATTCCATAATTGTGACAAATATATAATTCGTTTGTGCTCTCGGTTAAAATCTTTCCTAGCTCGGCAGGATACGAACGACCATATTTATCTCTCGCTCCGTATGTTAAGGAATCCCCCAAACATACAATTTCATTCCATATCATTTTTTATCCTGTTGGTTTGACTTTATTGACTGTATCCCAGCCGCCTTTTAAGCAATTTTGTATACACATATCACGTTCTGTGAAAAATTGTTGATGAGAAACAGCTTGGTTGTTAGAAGTTGCCTTAGAATCGACTCCTAATTCATTTCCCAACAAAGAGCCGTGTAAGTCCTTGTCATCAGGTGGATGGGGAGGACAATAGGTTTGAATATGGCCATATTTTTGAGCTGTGTATGATAAATGCATATCTTCTCCATTATCCCATGTAGGAGGCATCTCTTTCCATAAATATGGAAGCCATTCGCGCTTAAAAAACCACGCATGTCCCACATAGTCGACTCGTTCTACATCTTCATTCTCAGATGGCCAGCCATGGCGATAATATTGCATAGCTGACTCTCCCGTCTGAATATATCCTGCTGAGCCCATAATACCATTATGTTGTTCCATTGTTTCTATACAATTTTCGAACCATTTAGCGCCTGGTACAGTATCATCATCAAATATGGCAATGTACTCTGTATCAGCCAGAAGGGCCGCGGCGAACCTGCCGTAAAACTTCCAATTGTGATCGTTGTGGAAAATCCTGTCCACGTCTAAACTCTTAAAATCGAAACCTGCGTTATCTTCATGAGCATTTACCCATAGCCAGATCTGGGCCGCTTTGGTTGTCTGGTCGCGAATGGCATCTATTTGCATTTTGAGATTGTATGGCCGGCGGTAAGCATTAAGGATGACTGTAATATTGCTCCCCCTTTCGACTTCTTTCGTCTCAAACAACGCGGTTTTAATATCGTCATATACTCTCGGACGCTGCTCACGTACGTATTCGATAAGCTCTTTGCCTTTGTATCGTGTGAACCAGTCCTCTGAAATACATCCATTAAGTTCTGTGGTTAATATCTTGCAATCAAGCATGCGAGCTTCAAGCAGCACTCGGTTGAACGTCTCTAAAACCTTTGGAATATATGCGTATGTTGCATGGCTAGATAGTTGATTTATATACTCTGAATAGTCACTTGAGCCAATTAGCACATGTGGGAGTCCCTTGTTTTTACAGAACTCCACTGTCGCGACTGTATTCTTTGTCGGGTTGTCGCTTTTGATAATAGAAACATCTTCTGCCTTCTCGCTCTCCAAGTTGTTTTCTATAATCTCAAGTTGTTCATCTGTCCACAGACTCATTCCCAGATGCCTAACATTGTTGATTCTCAAATTCTTTCGAATAACCTCTGCATGAATCTTTGACTGGGCAAATACATTTTTAGCATTAGCATAAAATGTCCTATTGATAATACGCTCCGGAGGCACTTCAAAATTTTCATATGGAGACGGATCGCGATCCGTAATATATTTGTGATCATGCTCTAAAATACTATACGAGCCTGGATGGCTTACTAGTTCTTCTCCTACATCTTGCTTCATGAAACAAAAATTAGACACAAGCACATGAAACCCACAGTCTCTATAGAGGCGGACATGTTTGTCTACAATTTCTGATGTTTTAAACTTGACGACTTTTACGCCATCATCCTGCAGGAGTTCGATCAATATGTTATCATAGATCTCGGCGCCGCCTTGCATTTCATCGGCAAAGAAATCTGAAATAAATAAAACGTTTTTCATTATTCAAATTCTAGAATTATAGCTTCTTTTTCTATTGCTGCTTCAGTATCTATTTTAAGAGTGTCACAAACTTCAGATACCATCAAAGCATATTGTTTTTCCTCAGAAAAAACTCGATGTAAAGTCTCGGCATGGCCGGCGGCCTTGGCTTGAATTTCTTCAACCGGACCAGCTGTTATGCCAGCATAGCACCGACGCATTTGCTGTTTTGCCGAATGCTCGCGCGGATACGCCCACATAGATTCTTTAATGATCACACCTTCCCATATAGCACCATCGGGAATTGGCTGCAAGTCATATTCCACGTTGTAGAAATATGAGATTCCAGTTTCTTTATCAACTAAGAAATCCAATTGACCTGACCAACCGGGTGCGATTATTGGCATGCCAGTATATGCCGCCTCAAACACAGGCAGCCCGAAACCCTCACCATGTGACAAAGTTAAGAATGCCTTAAATTGTGGATGTTCAAATAAAGAATGAATCTCTTTATCAGTCAAGTCTCCGTGTAAAAGATAAACTTTACATTTTCGTTCAGGAAAAGATGACAATAATGCTTTCATATCGTGAAAAAGCTTTTCTCTGTCCATCAAACAGTTTTTGGCAATATTGGTTTTAACCACCATTCCAACTTCATCATTTTGAAATTCTTCCACAAACCACTTGACAGTATTCGGTAAATTCTTCCGAGGACCAAATTGAGCCATTACCAAAAAGTTAAAATCATGCTCCAATTTAATTCCCAAGTCCAGTGGCTCTCCAAAATCCTTAACAGGATAATTAACAGTTTTAATTGGAATTTCTAATTTTAGCTCCGTTTCTTGACCAGTTTGGTTGTGTGTCGCCATATAAGTTGTATTACGATACGTATCGCGAGAATGATTAGAAACAACAAGAATCTTGTCCATTTCATTACCTTTCTGAATCCATTGATGGGCCACTTTAGTCGTTTCCATTCCGGCAGTAAAACCGATATTGACTGGAGCTATCCTTTCCCATTCATTCGGAATGGTTACTTGAAAAGATGCATCGAACTGGCCGCCTTGCTGAATAAACGCAATAGTCTTCTCAATTGTGTGATCGATCCATTTCTTCTCTTCGTCCTCTTCCATAATCCACGAAGTTTGCCCCCATTGAAGGGGCTGAACGAATATATCAAATAAATCAGCACGAGAACGTAGAGCCCTCAAAGCAAACCTGCTTTGCTCACCATATCCAGAGCGCGTCAATACTGGCGCTTTAAGTAAAATTTTCTTTTTCATGCAACCTCCAACAAGTGCCATCGATCATAGTTCTTTCTTGTATCCCATGATCCGTGCTTTTCTACAATCTCGTCCATCAGTTCAACCCATTTCTTTTGATAGTTTTCAAAACTATAATTCTTCTTAACATGGTTCATTCCTTGTCTAATCATTTTTTCATACGCTTTCGGGCTCCAACTCATCGCCTTCTTCAGTGCTGCATTGAAATCTTCTTGAGAAATCCTGTCTTCATAAATATATGGTACCTGTAAGGAACCAATGACGCTCTTGGACGTGGGCTCTATGCCAAACCCGAACCAATTTTTACCATCTGTAATTTGCTCTTGCATACCTCCCGTCATTGTCGCAATGATAGGCGTCCCACAAGAAAGAGATTCAAGCATACTCAGGCCAAACCCCTCCGCATCACTGATACTTAACGTATAATCCGCAGTATTATATAAAGATGCAAGATGTGGTGTATCAATTTTATTTGTTGAAAGCAATACCTGCCCATCATTAACACCTAAATGATCGATAATGTGCGGCAAATCAGTACCATGCGGGTCTCTAGCATCAGTGTGCATCAAAAGACATGCCTGGTCGTGGCCGACTTCATCTAAAAATTCCTTAAACCACCATACAAGCGTTCCGCTTTGTTTGCGTCGAGCATTTCGGCTATTCCAGAAGAAAAGCTTCTTGTTTATATTTTTGTGATTATTGCTATTGTTAACAGTAATATTTTCTCTAAGTTCATTTATTGCCGCTTTTTCCTCTTCAGTTTTAAATTTGCGAAAAAATTGAGGGTCAACGGCATGCGGCAAATATCGCGACGACACGCCGGGTGAAACATCCTTGAGAATCTCATGTGTTACTTTTGAAATGCATACCACCTCGTCTGTAGAGCGATAATATATTCCGTTAAACACGGGTGCCGGGAAGTTATCCCATACGTGATAATATATCATCGGCATATTAGCACGAACCTCATTTTCAATTTCCCATAACCATCCATAAAAGCGCGGATCGGTCATAAACCAAAGCGCGTCCGGACGTTCTTTTTGTATTACCGAACGAAGCATTTCATGATTGCCGTAGCCATCAATAGGAAATATGCGCCAATCTTCTCCCCATGGGTCAACTTTTTGCGGAGAATAGTCTTGATGCTTGATAGCACCACCTAAACAAATAAACGAATAACGTCCAGTAGCTAGGAGCGCTTCAATAAAATACTTCGTTTGTGTTCCAACGCCTGATGGTGAAAGTGGGTGATCAGACAACACCAATATTTTCTTTTTCATTTTTCCTCTTGTCCACACACTGTGTTTAAAATTAGTCTTGTTACAACGTAGGGATCGCAGTTTGCATTTGGTCTACGATCCTCAATATATCCCTTACCAAGTTTTTCAACCTGCCAAGGGATGCGAACTGACGCGGTTCTGTCTGAAACTCCCCATTTATATTCTTTATATGAGCAAGTCTCGTGGTCTCCTGTCAATCTCTTTTCGATACCATGTCCGTAGTTACGGATGTGTTCTTCTGTATTCCTTCCAAGGGCTTCGGCTGCAGCTTTACACGCCTCAAACGATTCTCGCATCTCATTAGTCGAGAAATTGGTATGACAGCCAGCGCCATTCCAGTCGCCTTTTTCCGGCTTGGCATCGAAC
>Ga0080013_1002740_pt1 | contig 19978 bp, 12 predicted proteins | sample ETNvirenome_6_85_FD_69236 | JGI IMG/M metagenome (GOLD analysis project Ga0080013, IMG submission 69236) | Marine viral communities from the Pacific Ocean - ETNP_6_85 (SPADES assembly) (version 2) | ecosystem: Environmental > Aquatic > Marine > Oceanic | place: Pacific Ocean | collected 2013-06-19 | reverse complement strand
ATTATTCATCTTCAATTCCTTAACTTCTTGACTTAATTCTTTTACTGCTTCTAATAATACTGCAGTCATTCTACTATAAGACATTGCGGTTACTTTTCCATCTTCATCTTTACTTACTAATTCTGGGAATATTTCATTTACTTCTTCTGCTACCATACCAATACTATGTTTATTATTTTCTTTATAATCAAATTCTATGCCTCTTAATTTTGTTATTTTATCAAGTGGACTTTCAATTTCTGAAATATTCTTTTTAATTTCTAATGACGAACCTTCAGTTACAGCTGCACAATGAACTGTTGCTCCAGAATCTTGAGCCATATACACTGCGGTAACATCAGCATTACCAATCGTTGCTGTATGATTGCCTTTCCCTTCTGCTGTGTACCCAATTACAATTTCATTTACAGCAGTCGCAGTATCTGGCTTTGCGCCACTACCTATTATTACACAATTATCTGGTGATGTTACATCATTACCTCCATCGTCATGCTCACCAGCGGTCCAACCAATCATAACATTATTTGAACCATCTTCATTTTCAAGCATCGCATAACTGCCGATTGCAACATTTTTTTCTGCTGAAGTAAGGGCATATCCTGCTTCATTCCCGATGAAAGTGTTATCATCACCTGTTGTAATAGCACTACCTGCCGAATGACCCATTGCTGTATTTCTTAAAGCACCATTCATAGCTGCATCTAGTGCATAATTACCAATACCTATATTGTAACTCGAAACAGCAGTTGCCCATGTTCCTCCGCCAGCATGATGTCCCATGAAAATATTATCAAGATGAGCACCAACTGTTCCCATACCATCAGCAGCATAATTTCCTATTACTATGTTTCTGGTAGCTGAATCATGGTTAAGATTACCTAAGGCATCAAAACCAATAGCAATATTATCAGATTCAGCTCCATTTGCGGCATCCATAACATTATAACCAATACCAATATTACGAGTTCCTGTTTGTATAGCCGATAAACAAGAATATCCCAATGCGACATTCCCAACACCTCCATTAAGATCACCAAGAGCAGCATATCCAAATGCTGTATTACCAGTTGAATTGGTGTCTGTAGCAGACCGTAATGCGTAAGCCCCAACGGCAGTATTACGAATCGCTGTCGTCATGGCTCCGCCTGCATTAAAGCCCATCAAGACATTCAATGTTCCACTCGTCAAGGCATCGCCTGCACTGGCTCCGATTGCGATGTTGTTGTCGCCCGTGGTTGCTGCTCCGTTCATTGCATCATAACCGATAGCAATATTCATATTTCCAGTTGTTACTGATTCACCTGCTAAATAACCAACAAATGTCGAACCTGAAGCAGTTGTTGAATTACCACCCGCTGCAGTTCCAAAAAGTGTATTATAATTTCCAGTTATTGGACCAGCATTAACCGCTCTACCAAAAATTGTATTACTTGTACCTCCATGACCTTGATTATATTGTGCTAATTTAAGTACACCAAACGAACCAGTTGAAGTAGATGAGCCGCTTATATGTCCTCTTGTTAATATACTTGTTGCACTTCCACTAACAGATAATGAACCAGTAAAATGGTGAATATCATCTACTGAATCACCAAACTTGGTAGATCCGCTTGTATACATTATAGATGCAGATACAAATTCGGTATGAAATTCTTGAGCGGTAACTGTACCAGTTGCAGTTAAATCTGCAAATGTTGGTGAACTTGTAGTTAAGACATTCTGATCCATATCATATAACTCATTAGCTCCCTGTCCTGTATCTACTGTAGCAAATGTTACTGCTGAATCAGTCTTAACATTTTGATTCATATCATATAACTCATTTGCACCTTGACCAGTGTCTACTGTAGCAAATGTTACTGCATTAGTTGTACCTACTCCTTGTATAGTTCCACTTCCTTCAAGTGTTGTTGTTCTACTTGAAAATGAACCACTATCAGTTGTTAATGAACTGCCAGTTGCTTCGTTTCTGGTAACTCTTGTAGAAAATGATGAACTAGCAGCAGTAAATGAACCACTAACACCAACTGCAGTTAAAGTTCTGATTAATGAAGCGTTTGAGCCTAATGAGCCGCTAACACCTGCTGCGGTCAATGTTCTTATTAATGAAGCATTTGTACCAAGCGAACCGCTAATATCAGATGCAATTTGTGCAGAACCACTTATTAATGTATTTCCAAGTTCTGTTTCTGCTGTAGTTACTCTTGTAGAAAATGATGAACTTGCCGCAGTGAATGATCCACTAATATTACTTGCAATCTGAGCACTACCACTAATCAAAGTGTTACCAAGTTCAGTTTCAGCAGTTGTAACTCTACTAGCAAGTGAAGAACTCGCAGCAGTAAATGATCCACTTACACCAACCGCAGTTAAAGTTCTAATTAACGAAGCGTTTGATCCTAGCGAACCACTAATTATAGTATTAGAAGTACTACCAAATGTAGAATTCCATACACCTGTAGTAACAGTACCAACTGATGCTAAACTTGTAGCACTTGTTATTGAATTTTGAGCTGCAGTTCCTATTGTTCCATATAAATTAGTACCTACTAAAGAAGTACCATGAATGTTACCAGCAGAAGTTAATCTTCCAAAAGAAGAAGTTGAAGATGATGAACCACTTATATTAATTCCAGAACTTGCTGTTAAATGACCTACCAATGTAACTGGACTGAGACCACCTATTGTTGATGTTTGTAATCTACCAAACGAACCAGTTGAAGTTGATGATCCGCTTATATGCCCACTTGCAGTTACATTAGTTACTGAAAGTTCTTCGATATAACCATATTTCCAATTCTTACTTGAACTACCTAAATCATGAGAACTATCAGCGTCTGGTATTATTGAAGATGAAATCTCTGCACCAAATGAAACACTATCTGTATCTGCGTCGCCGAAAGTTAAATTACCACCTATTACTGTATCACCAGCAACATTCAAGTATCCAAATGAACCAGTACTTGTTACAGAACCACTAATAACTTTATTAGAACCAAATGATATTAAATCACCATCTAATCCCATTGAACCTGTTAAATTAAGAGAACCTGTTATAGAATACGCTCCACTAACATCTGTATTTGAATCTGTAAATTCTAAATTTTGTCCACTAGATGCTATTCTTATAAACTTACCTGCATTTGCAGCAGTAATACCTGGAATTCCATTACCAATTGAAAAATGTGCATTACCTGTTATAGCTTCCTCAAAAGTTAAATCTGCATTATTTATACCTGTAGCATTTATCTGTGCTGGTATAATTACATTATCATTTTCATCATATACAGTAACCGCAGGATATTGTTCACCCAAACTATGTGTAACTCTCCAATTAACTGATGTAGAACTTTGGTTATGCACAAAGGAATTACCATCAGTAGCTGCTCCTCCTAATCCCAACATTGCCTGTCCTGCTACAGCTGAACTAAATGTCAAAGACATAGCAACAGTACTTGTAGCAGTAACTGATGTTGGAAGAACCATTATATCATTTGAATCGTATACAGTTACATTTGGATATTGATGTCCTAAGTTATGAGTTATACTCCAAGTAGTTGCAGCAGTATCTTGATTATGTATATGTCTTGCTCCTATTTGCCCAGCGAAAGAACCACTAAAAGAACCAGTTAAATGAGTTGCACTTACTTCCCCAGTGTTTATCAGTGCGCCAAATGAACCAGTAGAAGATATAGAACCACTTATATTACCACTAGCACTTATATGAGTAGCAGACAATTGTTCTATGTAACCAAATCTCCAATTCTTACTTGAGCTACCAATATCATAAGAACTATCAGCATCAGGTACCATTGAGGATGAGATTTCTGCTCCGAAAGATACGCTGTCTGTATCAGCATCTCCAAACGTTAAATTACCACCAATAACCGCATCACCGTCAACATTCAAGTAACCAAACGAGCCAGTTGAAGTTGAAGAACCACTTATCTTCGTTGAACCGCCACCTTCGTAAGAACCACTGATACTAGCCGCAGTTAAAGTTCTAATTAGTGAAGCATTTGAACCTAATGAACCACTAATATCTGCAGCAATCTGAGCTGACGAACTTACTACTGAACCCTCTGCTTCCCCTTCTTCACTTGTAATTCTTGATGCTAAACTTGATGATAGTGAAGTGAATGAACCACTTATTATTGTATTAGTTGTACTACCGAATGTTGAATTCCAAATACCACTTGTTACCGTACCAGTTGTAACTAAACTTGAATCTCCTGTATATGCTGTAGCGTCTGATAAATCAAATGCAGGTGTAGTATCCGAAGCGCCTAATGTAACTGTAACTCCTCCAAAATTTACATTATCAGAGGCTAATTTTGCTATTGGAATTTCATCAGCATCTATAACAATATCACCAAAATCTACAGTTCCTTCAACTCTCCCAAACGAACCAGTTGAAGATGCTGAACCACTTATCTTAGTCGATCCACCACCTTCGTAAGACCCACTGATACTAGCTGCAGTCAATGTTCTAATCAATGAAGCATTTGAGCCTAATGAGCCGCTAATATGAGTTTGAAAGGTAGAATCACTAAAATCAACTGCTAAATTTTCAGAACCTTCATCAGTTAAACCAGTTCCTGCAAAGTCACTAACATCTACATCAAGTGTAACAGAACTTCCAAGAGTAACAGAACCACCTGTTTTTAACCCATCACCAGCTGTTACGGTTACAGCATCTGAAGCTAATTTTGCAATTGGAATTTCATCAGTATCAATATCAATATTTGAGAAATCTACTCTACCTTCAACTCTACCAAATGAACCAGTCGAATCAGCTGAACTACTTATATTCGCTGAAGAAGTAAATGGTAAGGTGATACTAATATTAACACCATTGTCCGTCATATCTCCAGATTCGAGCCTTCCATTTCCTTGTGCAATTATAACTTTATTATCAGTTAAAGCTGAAGTAGTATTTTGTATTGGAACTCTGTACTCTGAACCTGATTGACCAGCTAGCCAATAATCATTTGAGCTGTCCCAAACTAATGAACCAGTTTGTGTAGCAGTGGTATCTTTAACATGAATACCACCATACTTTACAGGACTAACACTATTTACTTGAATTATATTATCACCAATTTCTAAAGTAGAACTTGAAATAAATGTGGTTGTTCCATTTACTGTATAATTTCCAGCAACTGTTAAATCACCTGAAATTTCTGCTCTACCAATTGAAGCAGTTGCTGTAGTTGTAAATCCGCCAGCAGTTATAGTACCACTTGTAGTATCATTACCATCATTAATAAGAAAAGCATCGTCTACATTTAAGGTATCTCCACTTAATGTAATATTAGTACCACCAACTAAATTTGTATTATCACCAATATCAATAGCAGTACCATTCCAAACTCCAGTAGTGATTGTGCCTAAAGTTGTAACATTTGTAGTTCCAATATAAGAACCTGTAGCAATATCTATAGCACCACTAACTGCTGTAATTCTACCTGCTAATGATGAGCTTGCGTCTGTAAATGAACCACTGATTCCAACAGCAGTCAATGTTCTAATCAATGAAGCATTTGAGCCTAATGAGCCGCTTATATCTGCAGCTATCTGAGCAGAACTTGTAACAACGTTTGCAACTTTTGCGCCCAAATGTTCCTTTGAAAATGAGCCACTTATGTCTGAAGCAATCTGAGCAGAACTTGTAACAACATTTGCAACTTTTGCGCCCAAATGTTCCTTTGAAAATGAACCGCTTATATCTGCAGCTATCTGAGCAGAACTTGTAACAACGTTTGCAACTTTTGAACCTAAATGCTCTTTTGAGAATGAGCCACTAATTAAAGTATTGGATGTACTCCCAAAAGTAGAATTCCATACACCAGTTGTAACAGTACCTACTGAAGCGAGACTTGTTGCTGAAGTAATACTATTCTGTGCAGCTGTTCCTATCGTGCCATATAAATTTGTACCTACTAAAGAAGTGCCATGTATATTACCAGCAGCAGTTAATCTTCCAAAAGACCCAGTAGAAGAGTATGAACTACTTATATGTCCACTAGCAGTAATATCACCTGTTATATTTAAATCATCAGCAAATGAAATTCCTCCAACATCTTGACCAGTAGAAGTAAAATTATCAGCATATATAGTACCGCTCGCACTTATATTTCCACTAGCAGTTATATGATTAAATTGTACATTATCACTTGTTCCCAATGATTGTACAGTTGAATAATTACTAATTAAAGATGAAGCAGTAGTTTCATTATTTGTAACTCTTGTAGAAAGACTACCACTAGCAGTTGTTAAAGCATCTATACTAGCCGTAGCATCTGTTATTCGTGTTGAAAATGAACTGCTATCAGCCGTAATTCTTGTTGAGAGTGAACTGCTATCAGCCGTAATTCTTGTTGAGAGTGAACTGCTGTCACTGGTAATTCTTGTTGAAAACGATGAACTTGCTGCTGTAAATGATCCAGAAATTATTGGATTCGATGTGCCACCAAATGTTGAATTCCATACACCAGTTGTTACTGTTCCAACTGAAGCAAGACTGGTAGCAGATGTAATACTATTCTGCGCAGCAGTTCCTACTGTACCATACAGATTTGTAGCTACCATATCAGTACTGTGTATATTACCTACAGCAGTAACTCTACCAAATGATCCAGTTGATGTAGCACTACCACTTATTGTTGTAGATTCGATAGTAGTACTATTAATTGTTGTTACATCAAATGTATCTGCTTTTATATTACCAAACGACCCAGTTGAAGTTGATGAGCCACTTACATCTCCACTTGAAGAAATTGCTCCAAATAAAGGTTTCGAAGTTGTAGTTAAGTGTTGTCCTGTATTATAAGCGAGGTGTGTATCTGTAATTCCATCTCCATCTACTGAAATTGTAACAGTTCTTGAACCTTGTACAGTACTGATTGGTGCCGTTCCGGCAACTGTTACGGTTTGTCCAGTTGAAACCGTTGAACTATCGTCATCACCTGCTATTGTCCATGCCATTGAACCACTAATATCTGATGCAATTTGAGCTGAGCCACTTATTAATGTGTTTCCAAGTTCTGTTTCTGCAGTTGTAACTCTTGTAGAAAGACTGCCACTAGCAGTTGTTAGTGCATCTATACTGGCAGTAGCATCTGTTATTCTTGTAGAAAAACTACCACTAGCAGTTGTTAGTGCATCTATACTGGCAGTAGCATCTGTTATCCGTGTTGAAAATGAACTGCTGTCAGCCGTAATTCTTGTTGAGAGTGAACTGCTGTCAGCCGTAATTCTTGTTGATAATGAACTGCTATCACTGGTAATTCTTGATGAAAACGATGAACTTGCCGCTGTAAATGACCCAGAAATTATTGGATTAGACGTGCTACCAAATGTTGAATTCCAAACACCAGTTGTTATTGTTCCAACTGAAGCAAGGCTGGTAGCAGACGTAATACTGTTTTGTGCAGCAGTACCTATTGTTCCATATAAATTAGTAACAACTAAATCCGTACCATGTATATTTCCATTTGCTGTTAATCTTCCGAAAGAACCCGTTGAAGCAGCTGAACTACTTACATCTGCTGAAGATGTAAAAGGTAAGGTAATACTAATATTAACTCCATTATCCGTCATATCTCCAGATTCAATTCTACCATTTCCTTGTGCAATTATAACTTTATTATCAGATAAAGCTGTGGTAGTATTCTGTATAGGAACTCTATATTCAGAACCTGATTGACCAGCCAGCCAATAATCATTAGAACTATCCCATACCATAGAACCTGTTTCTGTAGCATTTAAATCTTTTACTTGAATGCCGCCATATCTAACTGGAGATACACTATTAACTTGGATAATATTATCGCCGATTTCTAATGTAGAACTTGAAATAAACGTTGTAGTTCCGTTTACTGTATAATTTCCTGTTACTGTTAAATTACCACCCACATTAACATTCTCAGCTACTCCGATTCCACCATCAACTAAAAGAGCTCCTGTACCTGAAGTTGTTGAAGTAGTTGTATTGGCAACTTCAGTAATACCATCAAATCTTATATAACCATCAAATTCTACATCAGGGTCAGAAGTTGATCCGCCAGTTCTACTAAATAATACATCTTGATTAGTATCTATAGCTATTACATCAGTACCACCTTCTTGTAAATTAAGTCCTGTAGCACCATCAATAGTTAAAGTTCCATCATCATCAATATTTGCATCTGTAATTACTGTTCCACCAACTGTAAAATCTGTTGCAGCATCAATATTTGTACCATTAATAGTTGTTGACTCTAACCTACCAAAAGAACCAGTTGAAGTTATAGAACTACTTACAGTTCCAATAGCATTTATATTAATACCAGCAGGATCAACTGCTCTTAATGTTGCAAATGAACCAGTTGAAAGAGATGATCCACTTATATCTGTTGCGGAAATATTTAATAACACCGCCCCATCATCTTTTACATCCAAATTGCCACCATCAACATCTATAACCATATCATCAGCAAGATCCATCGTCAATGTAGCATCATTAGTAATTGTATCTGCTGTTAATACTAAACCATCTATTGTAAAATCAGTTGTAGCATCTATAGTAGTACCCTTAATAGTTGTATGAGAAGCCGCTCCGATAGTAGCACCATCAACTGTACCACCATTAATATCAATTGTAGTAAATGTACCACCATCAGCTACAGTATTTCCAGCGTTTGTCCAATTTCCTTGTATACTTGATAAGTCTAATGTTGATGTTGATAATCTTCCAAATGAACCAGTTGAAGTTGATGAGCCACTTATATCTCCACTCGCAGTCATATTTCCTGTTAAAATGAAATCGTCTGTAAATGAAATTCCAGCACTATCACCGCCAACAGATTGGAAGTTATCAGCATAAATTGTTCCACTAGCACTAATGTTTCCACTAGCAGTTATGTGGGTAGCAGCATAAACACTTCCGAATGATCCAAGTGAAATTGATGAACCGCTTACGTTTCCCTTACGAACAATTAAGTCGTGATTTAGAATATTTTTACCTATTCTTGTAAAATAATCACCCATTTATATAATCCTATGTAATTTCTAAAATACTTGCAAAAACATCAATGTCACCATTAGCAGAAGCTTGTGTTTCTAATTTATCAGCTGCACCTAAGTTAATAGGTTTCTCAATTACTATTGTTGAGTCTGCTGGAACATCTACTGTTTTTAACAAATATCGTCTTGTATCAAAATACGCACTACCACTAACTGCTATATTAACTGTAGCGTCATTTGTTCCATCAACATTAGTTAAATATATTGCATGAACTACCGCTGTTGTAGCCGCAGGGCAAGTATACAGAGCTAATAAATCTGTCCTTGATCCTGTTGCTGCACTTTTAAATGTATTAGCCATTATTATCCTCCAAAAACTATTGCCATCGCTGTGGCGTGATCAACTATTGATGTTCCTGATTCATATATTCTTCCACTAGCATAAATACTACCAGCAGTATCAATTCTTCCAAATGAAGCAGTAGTAGATGATGAACCACTTATATCTGAACTTGCAGATATAGGAGCAGTAAATGTAGTTTGTCCGTCTACTTTAAAATATCCATCAATTTCTACATCTGGATCACTTACTGTACCACCTGTTTGAGAAAATAAAACATCTCTGTTAGTATCTATTGCAATTACATTAGAACCACCTTCTTTTAAAGTTACCCCTGTAGCCCCATCTAAAGTAATAGTAGAAGCCTCATTTTCAATTAATAATGCTCCAACAGCTGTTTTCCAAGTAGAAGCTGCGTTAGCAGATATATTAACAAAAGAAGTTGAATTTAGAGCAACATCTCCTGTATCTCCATCACCGCCTATAGTTATTTCTGCACCATCTAATGTTATAGCACCACCTGCATCTATATCTACTGTACTTGATGGAGTCAATGAAAATGTTGTTATTCCTGTTTCAGAAACAGCACCACTTCCATTAAATTCCCAAGTACCCGTATCATCACCAAAAGAAGCACCAGTATTTCCTTTAGCACTTAATGTTGTATCGCTGGTAAGAGTTATTGGACCACCAGTTGTATCAATAGATCCACTTAAATATAAATCATTCCATCTTTTAGTATCACTTCCTAAATTATAAGAATCAGATGAATCGGGTATAAGAGAAGAACTAATATCAGCAGTAAAACTAACAGAATCAGTATCCGCATCGCCGAAAGTAAAATTACCTGCGATAACAGCATCACCATCTACATTAAGATAGCCAAATGAACCAGTTGAAGTTACAGATCCACTTATATTTCCACTTACTTCAATAGATCCAGTAACTCCTGCGCTACCAGAAACTTGCAATGAACCTGTTAATATAGGATCTAATTGTTTTAATCCGATGAGAGCCATTAAAATTCCTTATATCTTAATAATTCTTGTTCTTTTCTTTCTTGCCAATACAAAGTCATACCTTGTGAAATGTTTTTCTTGTGTGTATTACTCTTTGGTTTCCTCATTTTTTCTATTGTCTCTAATGAAATCTTTCGATCCATCTGAGCACAAGACTTACAAACCGTATTATTACCGACTGCTCTATCAAAAGAGTCTTTTCTTGTATAAGTTAACATCCTACTACAAGATGGACATTTACGATTTTTTCTATCTTTCCAATGTCTTTTTCTCATAGTAATAAATATAAGGTAATGGTAAAAGAAAAGTGGGGTTGGGAGTTTTTATGAATTAAATTTGCCAGTTGCTATTATTTCATCATCAGATTCTAAACTATAACCTATACTGTCAGTATCAACTTTTAATAAAAATGAAGAGCCTGCTTGCTGTATTATCAAAGCGTCATGTTCCATATATTGACCATTAATAAAGAATATAAAATCATCTTCAGACGTAGCAGTAATTCCTGTTGGTGCAGAAGCAGTTACTGCAGTAAAACTAGCAGTTGATGGTACTGTAATTGAAGCAGCCGCTTTGACATAATTTTTTCTAAGATAATTAGATATATCAGAAAATGAAGCGTTAATAGAACCATCGTCAACCGTTAGAGAACCTGTAACTACCAATGAACCTGTAAACGAATGTAAATCATCCATTGTATCACCAAACTTAGTAGAACCACTTGAAAATGATTGAGTAAAATGAGATACAGAAGAAGAAATTATATACCGCTCAGCAATAATATCTCCTAGTACATGCCAATCTTTATTTACCTGTGCAGTTCCATCAGCTCTTTGACTTATAACAAACGAATTACTTCCAACTTGTAAACTACCAAAAACTACATTTGATGTAGTAGCTACGTCTTGACCTATATTAAATGTAAAAGTTTGTTCACTCTTACCATCAAACTGACCTTGACCATCAACATTAACTCCGGTGCCTCCAATTATAGTAAACGAATTTTCCAATCCTCCACCTGTTTGAGTAGCTTGTGATACAGTTATTCTAACATCTCTAGTATCTTCATCTCCGACAAGAGGAGTTAAATTAACATCAGTTTCAGCTCCAATAATAATCCTTTTTGGAGTTAGATGTTTTTTAGTAGTAACTACATTATTGAATTCTTCTGGAATGAGATACCCCTTTAGAGTAACTGTAAAATTAGTTTTTATAATTCTTTCCGAATTTACAGTATATTCACTAGCATCAGTATAACTATCTATTTGAGTCCTAAATTTAAATTTTCCATCTTCACCCCAATATGAACCTTCACTCCAAATAATCTTTTCTATAATTTTATTCATTTGTTCTGTATAAGAAGTCCACACAATAAAATCATATGTTAAAGTTACATAATCAGGTACACCTACAGTATATAATTCTCTTGTTTTATTTAAACCTTGCTGAACAGCAAACTTATCATAACGATTTTCTTGAGTATATTTTCTTTGAAATGTATAAAATAATTTTGGATCTTTTGGATCTAATTTATCAACCGATAGTGAATCATCTTTTTCAATAGACGATCTTTTAAATACTATTAAAGGTATAATTAATTGTTTCTTATTATCTACAAGATATCCAGCTTTTTGTATTGTATTCCACCTCTCAGGATTAGAATACATAATTGGTACTTTAACTGTTTCATCATTTTCAATAACCATCGGTTTTATAACATTATTAAAATAATACATAATGGCTGAGTCTATATCCATCAACCCAACTGATATATTTTTTACTTCATCTTTTTTTCTTGACCTTAAAGTTCCACGATTTATTGCTTTTCTGGCAGAACGGGGAATTGGTTTTTTACGAGCCATTAAATACTCCTAACTCTTTCAATTTGTATAGAACTTTTCCTTACTAAAAATGTGCTAGCAACAACCGATAAATTTTGATCATACATACCACCCACTAACTGATTTTCATTTACAGAACCAACTTCGAAATATGCATAATTCCAATCAATTAAATCACCAATTTCTAGAACCATACTTGCATCAATAAATGATTGTCTCAAAAATGAAAAAGTAGCCATTTGACTATTGTCTGGTCCAAACTCATCTGTATTAAAATCAAAATCTTCAGCAGCTATTAAAGCAGCCACTTGCACCCCATCTTTATATACTTTTTTGCCACCAGCTGATTCTCCATACATATTTACTGCTGATTCTTGAAGTGATGGTTTATAAATAACAACCGTTTGGTTTATTATACCATCTTTGCTATTTTGTTTATCGCCAACTAGTTCTCTGCTGACTCTAGTAATTAAATCAACATCACGTTGGGGTAAAAATCTCCCGGCCATTTTATTATCCTATGTAAATTGGATATGGAACTTTAGCTAATTTCTCATTTAAAAATTCCGCTTCATCTTTATCGGCTTCTAAAAGAGCTCTCCTACTTGTTTGTTCTAACATTTCTCTCAACTGAGTAACTAATATTTCCTTTTCAGTAGCAGCTTCAGTTCTGAGTGTATCGCCATCCAAAGAAGTTTCAGCATTTGGTATAGGCAACGAGGCATACTTACTCCTTATAGTTCCCAATAATTCTTTGCAAAGTGCAAGACCATATTTCTTTATCCATTGTTTTCCAACATCGTTTATATCTTGAAACAGCATATTATTAAATGGTGCATTTGAAAAATCTGTTATTACTCCCTGAGTTGTTCCTTGTAAAGTTGTGTCTCTGTCTTTCTTTACCAAATATCTAAAATGTAATTTGTAGCTACCAACAGGATTAGGAAATATTCTCAGTTTATTGTTTACAAGTTCAAAGGAATAAGCAGATTTTCTTATTTGATCATTAAATTCAATCGCTTGTATTTTCAGTAAGTCAGCGTATATCGGCATCATCATAAACTGAACTGCGGGTGAATTTCGACCCCATCCAAAACTATCTAACATATTATAACTACCATCACCAGTACCAGCATATGGATCAAAATACCGAGTTACAGCAGGTGAAGCTTCATAAAATATTTTTCTTACCTCTATAGAATTACCACTCTCAGACGGAGTTGCCCATAAAGCATCCAAATCATATTCTTGTGAACCACTAGAAATTGATATAGAACCACTTTTAAAATCAACTGTTCCACCAACTCCCGCTTCTGTACCATATTGCTCAGCTAATTGGATATTTCTACCTATAGTTGGAGTAAGTTTTCTATGTGTTAAATTAGTTTTTGTAGAACCAGAACCTGTATCTTGTCCTTGTAAAGATAATATATTATCTTTAATATTAAATTGATTAACTTGAGCGGAATATTCTGTAATTGCCTCTTCATAACAAGCGTAAAATGATCCTGTCGGCATTTCTATAGCAACTATTGGATATCCCAATCTTCTAGCAGCCCAATCAGCAAATCTATCTACAGAATGGTTTCCTGAGCCAGAAAACACTGTATCTGTATCATAAAATCCATACGGAGTATGTCCAGCCGAAAATGAACTGCTACCTGGCCAAATTGATTCCATTTGTTTTCTCCTAAAAAGGTATAATTATTCAATAATAAATATAAGACGCACAAAAAAAGGGGAAGTAACTTCCCCTTTTTAAGTTGTTCAATTGTTATTCAATTAAACTTGATCAATATGCGCAACGATAACTTTGCCGTAGAATTCAGGACGAACCATCTTCTTAGCATAACGAGTCATCACACCTTTACGCGGAGTAAAGTTCTGAGGATCGTACACCAACGGTGTCATAATCATTGGTACATATGGTGCGTATACAGCGCCAGTCTCGAGGAAATTACTTCCACGGAAACCAATTAGTATATCATTAGCAGTCATGTATGGGTTCTTGTAAACCGTATAACGGTTATTAACTGACCCAACAGCTTCTACACCCATTGCATAGGTTTTAGCAGAAGCGTCACCAGTATTCTGTACATATCCAGAAACAGATTCTAGAACTGTAGCAGTTTCAGGTGAAACAACTATCCAATTAGCACCACCACGTAGTGTTTTCTGATGAATTGCATTAGAAACAGACTGGATTTTAATACCCAATGTCTGATACCAAACTGGTTTGGTATAAGCATTAGATTGTCCACTAATTTCTGTCCATGCAGGTTCACCTGTACCGGAACCATCATACTCAAAACCGACTTTAGCTGACCAATAAGCAGTCTTAGCAGAAGCGTTAGCTTTCAGCATGTCCAAGATTTCCAAATCGATTTCCATCGCTATGTACTCACTTAACATTGCTGTAAGTTCAGCCTCAGCATCAACACTATGGTAAGCGTTCAAGTCCTGAGCAAGTTCTGGTGTCCACACAGCCTTCAGTTTACGAGTCTTAGCGACAATCGCTTCACTTCTTAACTGAATATCGACTTCAGGGATCTCAAGATCATCTGAAGTTGAAGGACCAGGTGTGGTAAAAGAACTTTGTTCAAAATCACCACGATTAGCAGCAATTGGCTGCTGATGGTATTTTAAACCAAACAGTTCATTCTCTACAATAGTACGTTTCAAAAAGAAACTAGCCGTAGCTACATTGTTTACATCATCAACAACACTATATGCTGGATAAGTAGCAGTTACGCCTGAACCAGTAACTTCAAAAGCACGTACTCCACTCCAATCTGGACGAGTAAGTAAACCTGCGCCAACTTGAATTTTAATCACTGTTCCAGCAGAGATTGAAGCACTCAACGTTGGTTCAAATTCAACTTCTTTCCAAGTAGCAGATGCTGAAGTTGCATTTCCTGCAGCCTTACAGTTAAGACCAGCTACAGCTTGATCATTAATTGAATATCCAAATTTGCCTGCGCCATACAAACCACCACTAGGTTCAGCATTAGATGAAGAGGTATTACCCATTACATCAGAACCCTTTTGGTGATTGGCTTGACTAGCAGAACCATATTTGAAGTCCAAGTAAAAAATCAGACCAGAAGGTAGATTCATCGGTTGTACACTAACAAACTCTTGTGCAGCTAATTCACCAAAGATCCTACGGACCAAAGGTAAAGCAACACCAGACCACTCTTCTTTAGAACCACCAGTGCCTGTAGCAGAAGCTTCTTTAATCAACTGCGTTGCCTGGTTTTCTAAAAGAACAGCCATTCCCTGTTTCTTAGTGGAATCTTCGATATCATCTAGCAATCCGGTTGGCTCCCATTTGCCGACTAACTTACGAGTCTGCTTCAGGAGCTCTTGATGAGGGTTGTGACCCGTCATCACTTGACTGAGATTATCAAAATTTGACATTATATGTCTCCCAATTAAATAAGGTTAGCCAATTTCTTAAACCTATCTCTCAAATCTGTACCTTCAGAAATCACTTTCTTGTCAGATTTGGTAGACGCGACTGGTTTAGAAGCAGCTCCCTTAGATTCATTAATTTCATTTCTAGCAACACCAAAAGATTCACCAAGTGTGGAATAAACCAACTTGACTTCACGTAAGGTAGATGCTCTGTCGAATTGCTCAACGACTTTCATTTTCTGTTCATTATTCAAACCATATTTACGGAACAATTTGTTTGTAAATAATAGTTTAGCATTTAGCAAATTAACTTCATTTAGCTTTCCACGAAGAGTTTCAACTACAGAACGATGTTCATCAAGATCAGATTTCAGTTTTGCAACTTCTTCCATTTCTTCATCATCATCTTCTTCTTCAGTAATTGCTCTAAGAACTTCATCAAGATCAATGTCTTCTTCAACATCTTCTTTTTTAGATTCTTTAAGTTTACCCTTACCCGGATCTTCTTCATCACCAGCATCAGCAGCATCAACTTTGTTGTCTGCTTGACCAATTTTTGAAGAATCGGACTGTTCATCAACTTCCTCTTTATCCTCGTCTTCATCTTCAGTCACTTCTTCAGTTTCCTCAGATTCATCAAGTTCGGCTTCGAGTTCTTTAATTACAGCTTCTAGATCAAGATCTTCTTCTTCCATTTCGTCTGATTCATCAGACTCTTCTTCATCTTCTTCATCTTGTTCAATCACAGGTGCATATTTAATGCCATTGATTTCAATGACACCTTCCATGTCCATTTCTTCTTCATCATCAGCAGGTGCTTCATCAGAAAACTCATCAGAAGGATCTTCATCATCTTCATGATAAGCGCCTTCTTCAGGAGCTTCTTCCTCATCGTCCATAGCTTCTTCACCATCTTCATCTTCCAATTCATTTTGAATCTTTTGAGATAGCATAGATTTTAATCTAGGTGTGAAAGCCTCTTCTAAAGCCATTTTTGCGTTTTCTAATGCTGTTTCACGAACAGCTTTTGCGTCAGCAATTGCTTCTTTTAAGAGATCATCCATTATTATTTCTCCTATTTAGGATTTAGTATAGTTATTGGGAACTATAATAGAATTATTATATTTCGGTTACACCGTAAAAGATAAGAACGGTGTATTTAGTTTTTGTATATATAAATATAAAAGTTTAAAATTTTCATCTACCCATTTTAGAATTTTCTTCTAAAAGTTTAATTTTTTTCCAATAATTACGAGCTTTTGCCTTATTTCTTATCTCTTTTTTTATTTCAGAAGGTTTTTTATAGTATTCGCGTTCTCTTAGCTCATACATTAAATTAGAATCTTTAACTTTTCTTTTGAAAATGCTGAGAGCTTTCTCAACATTATTATTTTTTACAACCACTTTTATTGACATATAAACCTCTTAATCTGTTTCTTTATCAGCCTTCCAATTACGATCTACATAATCATAAAACTCTTTTTTATCTCCGCCTTCTAATTCTTTTGGAGAAGAAACGCCCCATTTTTTTAGTGCCTTTTCAAAAAATTCTTTATAATCATCACCTTCTTTAAATACTGCTTCATCTTCATCTTCTTTATGACCAGGTTCGTGGATTTCATAATAACGACTAAGAATATTACCCATATCTTCATAAAGACCACTCATTCTTTCTTGCAATGAATGAGCTTCCCCAGCAACTTTACCAAACTGTTTTGATAACCCTACAAGTTCTTTCATATTACGACTAACTGTAACCTTGTCAAACATATCTTCAGTCTCAGAAAGTGTATGTTGAGCAGCACCATCAGCAATTGATGATAGTGTTTCTGCTGTTTCCTTTAAACTTCCTTTACCATAAATTTGTTCACCTAAAGAACTATAGCTTTGAATTGAATTAACTAATTCTTTTATATTAATAGACGGAGTATCATCTTCTTCTTTTATCCACGGGTTTCTAGATACAAAACCAACCGTTTCCAATAATAGATCTTTTAACTTTATTTGAGACATAATTTTTCTCCTTAGATATAAATATCTACTTTCTTAATTTTCCACTCTTAGAATAACGTCTGAACCCATCCTTTACTTTATGCCACAACTGTTGAATAAAATCTATCTCTCCATAATGTGTTCTTCTAACATCACCGTATTGAATTCCTCTTTGTAAATCCATAGCATCATACTTACCACCTTTTACACCATCCATCATAGTTTTAATAACTTGTTGAGATGCCTTTCCTAAAAATTTTGACATTTTCACAATATCACCATCTACTTGCTTTTTTGCTTCTGGTGAACTAAATGGTAAAGCTTCATTTATAGATTCATTTAATAACTCTTTTAACTTTATCATTTTACGATACCAATTTCCAAGCAACATTAGCCATTTTTTTAACTGGTAATTTTTCAAACTTTTTTCTATTAGATGAATTAAGTGCATCCCAAACTTTTAAAATAACATTAGCAGTTTGCATATCAACTAAAACACCATCAATCTTTTGATGTTGTTTTCGTTTCAAAATACTTATAAGATTCGTTCTTAGTTGATTCCAAGTTTCATTTACAGATTCCTTTTTATCTTTCTCATATTTGTCTTTAATTGCACCTATTTCTGTGTGTGATTTTCTCTTACCAGCAGCTTGTTGTATTTTACGCATTCCTTCTTTACCATATTTTCTTACACCAGCTTTATACAAAATACCACTTTCATCTACAGTTTCACCAAAAGGCATTTTCTTCAATGCTACAAGTGCGTGTGGATTAACTGCAAAATAATTAAGTATTTTTAATGCAGCATCTTTAGATTGTGCTTTTTTAATATCTAACTTTTGCATAATTTTTTTAATCTTTGGATTTTTTAATAATTTATCAACGTTAACTGAAACTGCCTCGTTTGCGGATTCTTTCTTTAATTTTTGAATTTCTTGTTTAATTATCTTACTTAACAATTCTTTCGTAACTGTTAAATTAAGATTCTGCCTTTTTTTAGTTCCCTTCTTTCCAGCCTTTTTTTTAAGCAAATCTAAAAGGTTATCATTCGTTTCTTTATCTACATCAAAAGAAACTTCCATCTTCTCTTTATCATCTGGAAGATGAGCAGGTAATATCTTAACACTTACCTTTTTAATGCCAGACTGTTTAGTCATTGGTAAAACTGTTTTTTTAATAAATGCTGTATTTCCTGTTATAGTCTGTCTCATTTTATTTTTCCTTATATACATAAGTATAACCATCTTTTTCCAACTTTCCATTTTGGTGTAGTTGTGTCATTTCTTCTTTAGAAAATTTAATAGCTTCTCTTATATCTCCTTTACCAGTAAGTTTATATCCTAACTGTTCAGCATTTTCCTTTCTTGCTTTTTCAAATTTTTCTTTATCTTTTCCTTTTAATTCTCCACCGAAACCTTCACTTACGGATTCATTATATTTTGCATTCCATTTTTTATCTTTTAACATTTTTTCCATAGTAGTAAATTGTGCCGCGAGAAAATGAACTTCTCGAAGTACTGCACTATCATCTTGTTTTCTAAGAGCCTTTGATAAATCTCTAAGATAAATAGTTGCGTGTTTTACCATAGTATTTAACTGTGAGTAACCTTGTGGTTTAATGGCTTCGTTTACGGATTCTTTCTTTATCTTGATTTCTCCTTCTGTAAATCCTGTCTTTTGAGCCTTTTGAACTCCTAACCAATGTTCATCATCAAATATAGCTTTACCAACTTTAATATTTTGATTTGACCACATCTTTTTTGAAATTTGTATTGCATCTTTGGCTGATTTTGCTTTAACCCATTGGTCGTGAGTTCTACCAGGTTGGTCTGGATAAGTCATAGTAACTTTCCAAGCCGGTAAAGATACAAATTTATTCTTTCCGTAATATTGTTTTACAAATTTTTCAACTTTTGAACCCAACTTAGCATACATAAATTCGTTAAGTTTTCCTTCATTTACGGATTCTTTTATCAATTTGTAATTAATACTACTACTCATTCTTCTTAATTTTTTAACTATTTCCATTCCTTTTTTATAATCAAAAGATTTACCACCAGTTAAAAACTTTTCCAATTCCCATTTTTTTGGGCCAATACCCAATTTTGATTTTGCGTGAACTTTATATGCTTCATTTATGGATTCAGTTTTTCTCAACTTCGGGTCTTTTGCAATAAAATGACCAGTTCCATCAGTTGGTTCATCATGACCTCCTGTGTAACCGGACTTGCCCTTACCTTTACCCTTTTTGTTACTACCACCAAATGCATGTGGTGTATTGTAACTACCACCTACACTTGCAGTAGAATTGGCTTCGTCTAATTCTTGTTTGATTAATTCTCTAACAAGTTTACGAATTAAAT
>Ga0080013_1002739_pt1 | contig 20001 bp, 13 predicted proteins | sample ETNvirenome_6_85_FD_69236 | JGI IMG/M metagenome (GOLD analysis project Ga0080013, IMG submission 69236) | Marine viral communities from the Pacific Ocean - ETNP_6_85 (SPADES assembly) (version 2) | ecosystem: Environmental > Aquatic > Marine > Oceanic | place: Pacific Ocean | collected 2013-06-19 | reverse complement strand
ACAAGACTTAAATGGTTTTGAACCGAATCGTGCGTATAAAATAATGATTAAAGTTAATCATAATGATGGACAAAAAATAATATACGATGACGATTTCGAATTTATCTTGAGGGTATAATTATGGGATATGGTAAAGACCAGGATAATGCACCCCTAACGATATACGGATGTACGGATAAAACTGCTACAAATTACAATAAGTTAGCTACAGTTGATGATGGTTCTTGTACATATGCATCTACCAGTGAAGTGTATGGGTGCACCAATCCAGCGGCTACAAATTACAATCCAAATGCTACAAAAGATGATGGTTCTTGTACATATCAATTTACCAGTGAAGTGTATGGGTGCACCAATCCAGCGGCTACAAATTACAATAAGTTAGCTACAAAAGATGATGGTTCTTGTACATATGCATCTACCAGTGAAGTGTATGGGTGCACCAATCCAGCGGCTACAAATTACAATAAGTTAGCTACAAAAGATGATGGTTCTTGTACATATGCATCTATGGATCCACATCTAACTAAAACGGTAATAGAAGTTGGAATGGTAGCCACACTTAAAGATGGTTGGTATTTAGCTGATCCTAAAACGGATTATCTTTCCCTAGATTTAAATAATCCATATGAAGGTCCTTATCATTTAATGGAAGATGGTACTTATATGATTGGTGTCGGTGCATTGAATGCCAGTCATACGATAAATCCAAAGGATGTTATTTTTCAAGACTATTCATCTGTATTCATAGATGAGCTTCCTATAGAGGGAGAACCATATGGTTCTCCACCTGAAACCATCCAAGAAGTTAGAGAAATAGTAAGTGATTTATTTTATAAACTTTGGTTTGAAGAGCATACATTAAGTGATGAACAAGTATTGTCTTTACAGACAACTATGCGTGGTGGTCATCCACAAACAGCAGGGAAAGACGGAAGAGCAGAAGGTGAACCATTAGTATTTTATAAAAAAGATAGGAATACATTAGAGAATACAGGGAAGCAGGGGGGTGGAGATTTACAAGGTGAAGAGTTTGAAAATATTTGTCAAGATATTTTTATGAAAAAAATTCCCATCGGTGAAATACAGAACAAATTTACAATATATGAACCACCTGAAGAAGATATAGAAGCACAAGAAGAGCCCATCTCGGGTACTCAGTATTGGAAATTACAACAATATATAATGCGATATAATATTTCTGTTAATGAATGGTATCAAGTAGTTATTGCCGAAGAAGTAATATTGTATGATGAAGAGAATGTGGAAGTAGATTTTCATGAAGATGAGGTGGACTAATGCCGATACGTGTAGTTAGAAGAAAAAGCTATTTCATAAACGTATTAAATTTAAGTCAGTTAACAAAACCTAAAATTGGCACTAAAATAAATCCAGAAAAGGCACGTGAAGTATTAGATACAACTATATTTGAATTATTACCTTATCAAAGAACCAGACAAGATGATGTTGATAAGTTTTTTCAAGATTTTAATAATTTGATTGGTGCGGCGCCATTATTTGATGATATAGATGACGATGGTGCTGGTGAATTTATACCGGATGGCGGAGCAGCAGATTCAGGTTCTCGTATAAGTGAAGGAGATACACCAAGTGCATTCATAACACGATTAGATGACCAAGCAAATAATTTGAATCAAGGTAAAACACTTGAGTCAATGCGAAATCGACTTAACACTTATTTAGGTGATGTTGATAATGTCGTTCAAGAAATTCCAGATCAACGACCCGAATATGAAAATAAATCAAGTGGATTTTTAAAAATAAGAAAACCAAATCAAGCCATTATATTAAGAAATCCAAATGACGAGCTTGAGTTTCAAAAAGAAGTTACTGTAAATAATAATGTTGGCCCATCATTTTTAATGGAAGGTTTTACCATAACTATGTGGGTTAGGTTTGTTGGAAAAACAGGCGGAGGAACTTTGTTTAATTTTGGAAATCCAACATCAGTTGAAAGTCCTTATGGATTTAGATTGGATACATTTACTCATCAAGATGCTGGTAATTATGAAAGATTTTTAAGATTGGTCGTATATGATTCTTTTACTCCAATAACTCATGACAGTCATTTTGGTACATCAGATAACCCCAAGATTGACACAGTTCCAACTGATATTGAATTGAATGCTGGATATCGATATAATTATGTTCAAATTCCAACTGATGATTTAAACGAATGGTTTTTTATTTGTGCGACTTATAATCCAGTAGTTCCTACAGTTGCAGCTATATATGCTGAATTCGTATACGATACACAATTTTGGTTAAATCACAAAGACTCAGATGGAGCACTTGTGGCAAATAGTGAATTGGGCAATCGATGTAAAGTAGAGGTAATCAGTCGTAGTGATTTATTACTAGCTCGTGGATATAAACCCGGTTAATTATAACTTGATGTGGAGTACAGCGAATGGCTACATTTAAGAAAGCTGATGAAATAGCAGTTCCACAATCTGTTGGACACTATACTGCTGGTGATGTCAATACTTCTCATATATTGGGAGTATTTCAACCACACCAAGGTCGTGATTTAATTTATTTCAATCCAAAATTCAATGAAGGTAGTACTGAAATACAGGAAGAACTTGATAAGAGAATATCACTTGGTACTTATACATTAAATAATCGTGATTATTGGGAAAATAATAATTTTAATGAATCAACACTTCAACCTTATTTAACTGAAGAATATGATTACCGAGAAAGTTATAAATTAAAAATTTGGAGTTCAAGACTAGAAAATACACTAGATGGTGATATTGTTTTACCTACGGTGGGTGCGGGAGATGTCATCGGTGCCGGATCTGGTGATTATGATGAATCCAATACTGGTAAATTTTCTATTGAAGTACTACCATTTGTAGTTAATCCAAACAATGATGATATAATTCATTTAGATAGATATTATGATAAGCAAATAAATTTAACCGAATATGAATTAGCAACTGAAGGTAAGATTAATTTAAAATTCGAACCAAAACAATATGGTAGAGTTCTACCAGAAAATCCACCTGCAGGTGCTAACACTTATGGAGAGTCTCAATATTTACAAAATTTTGGTATGAATATTGATATATTTTCAAAACGAGATGGTGTGGGGGATTATTTCGATAATACGATTAGACGACCAGGCATTACAAGTATATCTGGATCAAATGATGGGTGTCATTTGTTTAAATTAAATTGGGATGACGGTACTGAATTAGAACATACGAGCGAACCTAAGTTATTAGAAAATACTGTTTTGTTTGAACACTTTTATGAAAAGCCAGGTTTTTATTCAATAACTGGTGTCATATATAGGGTAAAAGATGGAAAAATAAAAACTTGGGAAAAATTTCAAACCAATATATTATTAAATCCATCTCCAAATTATGAATTGAATTTACATGATTATAGTAATTTTGCTTCAATAGGCGGAATCGATAAAAATTCAACATTTGTAAAATCATTATATAATATGGTTGGTATTAATCCATTACCACCGTATAGTAGTGCTGGAGCAAGTGAAGAAGTAATAGAAGAATTAAACACACTTGATAAAATACAAATTTTAAACGTATTGGGTAAAGTTAACTATACATCAATTCAACCATATCACAATTTCTTATCACCATATCAAACTCCAAATGATGATAGTGACAGTTATGTTTTTGGATGTACCGATGATACTTCGGGTAATGTTGAATTAGACGCGAACGGCAATCTCGTTACAGATATTAATGGTAATTTACCTCGTGATAATTTAAATTTACGAGAAGGAGAAGAGGGGTATGATACTGGATATATGGCTACACATTATAATCCAGATGCAACTGTTGATGATGGTACTTGTATTTATACTTATAATGTAACTTTAGATGCATACCCTTCTTCTGTCGTATTAGATGCTGAAGAGTACGATCTTGACTTAGATACCCCAGTTGAACCATATGTAAATCTTACATTGTGGGATTCTGCGGGTGATGGTTGGTTTGGTATGTCTGGTCAGTACAATAATGCTAGCCTTACAATAAATGGTGTTAACTATACGTTAGGACAGAATGTTTATGAACAAACAATTCAAGTACAATTAGACGGTGGAACTTATGACTGGTTATATGAAGTGCCTTGGTATCTTGATAATAATGTAAGGAAATATGTTTCATATCAGGATTATGAAAATTCATGGCAAGTATCACTTCCAGATAGTTATGACACTATATTACTTGAAGGTAATGGTGCAGATCAAACAAATGGTACTGTAGCTGGGACTTTTGTTGTTCCTGATCAGGAAACAGAAGTAACTGAGTATTCTTTTATTATGCCTACGCCAAGAATTGATGATTCATCAATTATCAATCCGAGTATTATTAATGCTCAACAAGATATTGAAATTAGTCTTAATTATTTAGAAAGTATTGCACCATTTGAAACGAGTGGCAATCCTAATGAAATAGATTATAAATTTAGAGGTTGGTTTGATGGAAGTCTTGTAAATCAATCTAATGCTTATTCAATTGAAGGTATTGATTCAATTTTTCAAAATGAAACTATTACGAATTTTAATGTAGATGAAAATATTCATTTAATTGCAATATATGAATATGATGATACAAGACCACCACCACCAGTTTCATCTGTAGAATTGATATTGGGTAATGGAATAGATTTTCCTTTAGAGTCTATCAATGTAAGATATATGCCACCGGAAGAATTGCCAGTACCAATGGACATTGTTTCTTTTGAAATTGTAAGGTCTTATAGTACTTGGAGTCATGGCAACAGCACCAGACATAGCGAAATTATACATACACAAGATTTTCAAATAAACCACGCAAATGAAGCTTATAATCATCTTGATGTAGGTTTAGATCCACTTATAGAATATACTTATAGTGTTTTTGCCGTAGATGATGTCGGTAATAGAAGTACAGAGGTTTCTAGTACAGAAACTCCTATAGCTGATATTCCACCGGCTACACCTGCAGTCGAAGGCCTGATTAATCAAGAATCTGTCGATGGATACAAATATGTAGAGTTTACTTGGACAGTATTAGATCCAAATGACTCGGCCAGTGATATACAAGGTATTGTCGCTGATGGGACCTCTACCTCCTTTCCATTAGTTGGTGACTTTAGTCATTATGTAGTTCGTAGAACACAAATTGGTCCTCCAGGTGGAGCCCTGGACGGTGATGTTGTACTTTATCCACTTATTACTAGTTATGCTGAAGGTCCTCGCCCACATGACGACATTAATATTGGAATCTTTACGGATGCCACGGTTGAATATGATGGACCATCATACATATATCAGGTTGCGTCGGTTGATATTAATGATCATCAAAGTCCTTATAGTCTTGAAATGGAAATACTTCCAAGTCTAACTGCAGATATTGGTTTCATAGATTCTGCCACGTGGATGGAGGGTATTCTATCAGTTCGTCCACCAGGTATTCGTTTGATTTGGCCCAGGGTATATTATGCATCCACTCCACCAGATGCATTTGGTGTAAGTTTTTCAGAGGAATTTAACCCATACCTGAATGAGCATCAGGACGGAGGTAATTATATAGGTTTTGAAATACAGAAAAAAGCAAATGGTGAATGGACAAGAAATGGTGTTACAATAGAACCTGATACTTGGCAAACAATAGGGCCATTTTATAAAAGTGACGTGGACTGGGGCGAAGTAGATGAAGATTATGGTGCAGCAGGATCTGATGGTGCTGAGTGGGAGCTCCCACATATTAATTATCAAGTAAGCGGTCTTCTTTTCCTTTTTCCAGAACTCGGACCTTATGAAGATAAGTATCCAAACCTTCCAGTTTATCCTGAGAGAGCCTCAAATAAAATGAGTAGTTTTAGCTCTGAGTTTTATGGCCATTCCAACGATTCCGTTCAATATGCGGATCTCGACAGTACTGATCAAGATAATAATACTTTTTATGATGATGGTTGGGAAGAAAAATGGGGTACTTTAGTACCAGGTTTAGAATATCAATATCGAATACGAAATATATCTACAGACATAATGGACGTAGATTTACCAATATACTTTGGAAATTGGGCTGAGAGTCCAACTGTTTTGATACAAGAATCTGCCCATGAAGACTTTGGTGGAGAGGATACAACTGCACCAATTATAGAGTATCAGGCTAACAGTACTTTACAATCGGCTATCCCTTCATTAACAAATGAATATGCTGTTGATTTGACGATTCGAGTAGGTCCACCAAATGGTGCATTTGGACTATATGATTATGATTATTTTAAAATAGCAGTACGATTACCAGCTGGTTCTTTGGGTGGAAATGATGCAGTGTATCATAATGGTGATGATTATACAACTGAAGAGTCATATATTGAAATATCATCTCCACCTAATGACGAATTGGTAGAAGGGCAACTACTTACATATCAAATAACTAATTTAACACAAACAACCCACCCGCATATGTTTATCCTACAAATAGTTGATACGAGTGGAAATGAATCAGATGCATCCCAAGGAGGAAGTCACACTAATTCTAATAATTATATTTATCCACCCGCCGCTATACCAGAATTTCCAAGTGGAACTCCACCTGCAAATCCAAGTTGGGAGGCGGGAACGATATGGGTAGATGATGATGGAAATACTTGGCAATATGTTTGGTTTACTTGGGCTCAAGTGGGTGGAATAGGAGATGGTTTGACTACACCACCACAGTATGGGTGGTTATTCATTTCATTTGGAGGCGGATAAGTACTATGTCAATTATACACAATGGATTCATAGATAGAAAATTCCACGACTCATTCAAGGATACGGGATTGAATGATGTAGATATCTCTACGACTAAAATGTACAAAGGTGTTAAACCAATGTGGCAACAATTGGGGTTTGATTCAAATAATAAAGATAGACCAAATAGTATATTTTATTGGAATAACATAATACCAAGAAATTATACATTTGAAAATGTTACTGGAATATATACTAATCCTGTTTTAGTACCTGAAGAAGAATATGGTGTTGGTATAGCAAGTGGTTCAAGAACACCAAGAACTTCTTATACAGAAATAATTATAAAAGAAAATGAAGCTCAAGAGTGGAAAGGTACAAATGAATTCACCCAATCATATTATTATCCAGTTTTACCAAGAATAAACAATTTTGGAAACTTTGAAGAAAATATTAATGTTGAGAATTCATATGGAAGTAGTTCAATAGCACCAATTACAAATTTAAATGAACAGGATAATAATTTAATTCTAAATATTGATTTCGACCAAACCACTACAGATGACTTGATTGACAAGACAAATTTAAGTAAAATTCATTATAATCAAGATTTTGAAGTTTCACTTGATAATGATCTAAGATTAAAAACCAATACTTTAATCATACCCGATGGTATAGAAAAGAATAATTCAGACCAGGCGTTTTAATGGCATACGAGAAGAGAATTACTTATCCTAAAATAAAAAAACCTGGTATTTATCCATCTGGTTCTATAAAAGAACTGGGGTTAGACAATGACTTAGAAAAGTTTTCATTGGGTAGTTGGTCGGATGTTGATAAAAAAAATAAACAATTGTGGTTCGGTTTACCGCCAGCTGAATTAGTTGGAGATATTACAGATACAACTAGTCCTTTTAATTTGGCATTTGAAAACAATATTACACTGGATGGTGCCGCTGATAATCAAGGGACCCATACAGATTTTAAAATAATTGATTATAATGATTTTACTTATTTATTCATATTAACTACAAATGGAAGGGTTCGGAGGTTTGTACTTCAAGATGATGGTACATGGCTCAGGCAAGATCAAGGAACTGAGGACAATTCAAATTTAACCGGCGGGGATCTCCCAGGCTTGGAGGGCCGTTGGAAGGCATTTGATTTTAATCCTGATGGTACTAAATTTTATGTAGCAGTTATCGTGGGATTAAAAAACAAAGCAGTATTTGCACAATATAATTTAGCAAATCCATTTTCTTTTTCATCAGGAGTTACAAAAGTTTTTGATACTCATGATGTAGGATCATCTATTTCCAATGCTATCTTTGAACCGGTGTCTATAAATTTTGGAGATAATGGAACTAAATTATACATATTAGAAGGTGGTAGTGGTATTATATGGCACGATACCGCTACAACAAATCACACAAACACTATGGTATCTACATATTGGCAAGGTTTCCCATTACATGAACACGCGTGGAAATACCTAAGAGGTGGTAATTTAATTCAAATAAATTTAGATCAATCTTATCTATTTCAAACACAAGATTTTGATAATGAAGGGACTTTAAGACGAAAAACTATTCCATTAAGATTAAAAACAAATGATACGATGTTACAACAATCTACAAGAACTCCCTATATGGATCAGAATTTTGATAATAATGAAGTGTATTTACCTACGGATGATATTGCTATACAAGATATAGGTACGAATGCTGACTTGATAGATAATAATCATTATTTAACTTATCCAGTTGATATAGAATTCAGTCAAGATGGTAATTACTTGTTTGTACTTTATAATGGTTATTATAGTTATGAAGCCAAAGCATTTGATCCTGATATTAACTACGAATCTTATTTAAAGCAACATTCACAAACTAGAATTGTTAGATATAAATTAACAACGCCATGGGATGTAAAAAGAACAACGATGAGATCAAGACCAGATGTAGTGATATATCCACCTGATCCACCACCAGAAATTGACTTTAACTTGGGGTATCTTGATGGGGGAAATAGAGGGGATGAAGATGGCTATAATCAACAAGATTATAATGAACGAGTCGACCAGTTTACCGAAAAATTTGAAAATATAAAAATATCAAATTTTTTATTAACTAATTTACAAAGTGAACCGATAGCGACAACCGATAGCCGATATTATGGAACTCAATATAAATTCCAATTGAGGGGAGATCAAAATTTATTGGTAATGAATAGAAGATTGGGCTTACCAGAATTTGACGTACCAATAAATTTTGATACATTCATGTTTGACCCCCAAGTCCAATCGACAAACCCAGGTTATAATGTTCAGTTATTTGGCATAGATGATATTGTAGAAACTGATAGAATTAATAATGATCCTGATAATATTCTTGAAGAAATTGATTATTATTTAAATACAAAATCATCGGGCAGCCAAGAAGAACTTTTATATTATGATATAGGATCAAATAAAGATTCTTTTTTAACTACATCATATCCTTTAAAAGTTGAATTAAACATAGATATATATCTTAGGTCTACTGGAGCTTATCAAGATTTTGATAATCAAATAGAAGTAGCGGGTAATAATATTCCGGAGTATCCTGAGGGATTTAGTGATACAGATTTTTTAACAGGAGTTTCTACTTCCAATATGTCAGCAACTTTTCCAGAAGTAACATTAGCACAGTCATATTTTACATATCAAGTAATAGATTGGGGAGATGAGAAAGTTAAAATTGATGCGATAGAAAATAGTTTTTATTTTAATCACTATACTGAATCTACAGAAGATTATTCAATTAAAAAAAATATATTAACACAAATACAGAATACTAAATCAATAGAAGAAATAACAACTCATGTGTATAATACTCCAGGCGTAAAAAGTATAAAAATACTCGTTTTTAGATACACACGAGATAGGAGATTTTTAATTCAAACAACTTTAATGACAAGAAACATTGTAGTAAATGATGGGGCAGCATTAAGTCAAGATTTTAAAATATTTGGTGGAACTGATTTTAATTTTTTACCATTTAAAACAAAATATATAGGGGAAGACGAAAGACCACTTGAAGCAATCATAGGTGGATTAGATGATGATTCCAAATATAATACTTCAGTAGAAAAAATAAAAAAAGATGATAACTTTATTCAAGATGATTATTTAGAAAGAGTATCCAGTAGAGATTTTATTAATAATTTTAATAAAGGATTATATGGTGAAACGCCAGGTCAATTAGATTTATCCACGACACGTGTGTTTAAAAAACCACATGACATTTATAATTTTTTGAATCTTAAAGCCGGAGTGATGAATCAAATTACCGGAAGTGGATTTCTTCAATTTAATAATATATTTTATGATAGAAAACTTAAACTCAATAGTTTTGCTACTGATATATTTATAGATGATGAGAATTGTATTATTGAATTGGTTCCACAAGAATTAGAATATTTAACTATTCCAAATGAAGTCGGAACAAATGCAAAGGCAATTTTAATTGGAGATTATAAAGTAAATCAACCTAAAGATGGAGCAATACAACGAGAAGGCGTGATGCAAACACCAATGTTGGAAAAAAATCAAGATAAACAGGCATTTTAATGGAAATATTAACCACATATAATGACGATACTTTACAATTGATATCAGATGGCGAGTCATACTCACTTTCTGGCTTTGATTCAAGTGTTAATAAAATTAAATTATCTGTGTTTTCTGATGGGGGCGGTTTTTTAGAAAATGACGATTTAACACAAGACTTAGATTTTTATATTTCAAACAATCAACTGTTTTTAAAACCAAATGAATTTTTAGACAATGAAGGCTTTAGTGAAGGAAATTATAATTTACAATTTGATTTTATAACTCGTTATCCAGAAGAAGATTTATTTTATATTTCTGAAATATCACCAAGTCGAAAAGAAATACGATTAAGTTTAAATCCACCAGGTTCTAGTGAAGGAATTAGTGAATCTATAATTACAACTATTATTTCATTTTTAAATGAAAATCAAGATGATTATAATTTTAATTCTTTTTTAGAATTAAGTCAAGGTAGATTAATTCCAATAAATAGTTATGCGGTTGATACTGTTAGTCAGGATAAAAGGACTTTAATATTAAAATTAAATCAAACACTACCTGGTGATGTTCAAATATTAAATAAAGATTTTAAAATAGCAAATAAGTTTTTATCATCACAAACCGAAACAATATTTTTTATTGACAGGGAAAGGTTGGCAATATCCGGATTGGGATTAGATATTGATGAAGGATATTCCACCGAAGACACCACAATTATTGATTCATATTCGAATTATAATGATTTAACAGGTTCTTTCGGTAATGATCCTTTTGATGAATTAAATAGACAACGGAAAGATATAAATCTAAATATTGATTATAGTAAATTATCAAATCACGTTTTCTTTGGTTCAGCCGAATCTAAATTAAAAAACTTTAAAGATAAGGCAGTTAAACTTGAAGGTCTATATGGTCAAATAAATTCTTTATTGGCATTTTCAAGTAGCAAAAATATTATTGACAAAAGAAAAGATTTATTTAAACAAGCTAACGGTATTCAAGATAATTTTACTCGTTATGAATATTTTCTTTATAATGATGGTCAAAATTATTCAACTGCATCCGCTCCTGGTATTGGAAGTAATTTAGCCGGAACGGATTTCAGTAATAGGTTCACTTATGCGAATCCTTTAACCAAAACTATAGATTCCGAAGGATTTGATACCGTATACAAAAAGACAACTGATAGTAATTTTTTACATTTATTTACCGATGTCTATAATGCAGAAAATCCACCATTCTATAACACCAATAAAGCCGTTTATTTATCTTTCATTATGAGAGCACATACGGGAAGTATAGCATCACCTGGGAGTAATTTTAATTTAACACTCGATGGTGGTAATGCAAATATTAATTATGATTCCGATATAAGTACTGGTCTTTATCCATATAATAATTTTGGAAGACAATTACCATTTGATGCATTTAGTGGTTCCGCAATATTAAATCCAACATCTACTGGATCTAATTATCAAAGATATATTTTTAAAGGAGAACAGTTGTATTGGAGGCCTGATGATAGTGCATCTTTATGGTACTTGGATGAAGGATATGATGTAGAGAACATATTTGATTGGACAACTAGTTCAACTGAGTATGAAATACTATCAGGTTCAAATGTAATATCTGCTTCAACAAGTGGAAGTTTTGGTGATGGGTATGCTTATGGTATAATAGACGGGTGTGGTTTACATAGACCTTATTTTTTTCCAAATACTATACTAGACGATGGTTCAAATATTAGTGGCCCCGTTACAGCATCCATTATGCCTCAAGGCGATTTATTTCCAGTATTTATGAATTCACCAAGTTCATCAAATGCGTACTTTACAGATGTAAAAGTTTCATACAACAACCCAACCGACATACATCCATTCAGTAATATCTATAGACCACCAAGTGGTAGTTATGCTGGTTCAACTACGTGGAATACTTGGTATGATGCATTACTAACTACTGCACAAAATTACGATAATGATAACATACATTCATTAGTTAATAATTTACCAGTCTCTTTACGAATTGATGACCAACATCAAACATTAAGAGGTTTTGTAAATATGTTAGGTGAGCAATTTGATTTGTTGAGAAATTATATTGATAATTATCAAAATTTTTACAAAATGGGATATAAGAACCCCAGTTCAATACCTGATAATCTTTTACCCATTATTGGTGATTCAATTGGTTTTGATTTGATGAATCCATATAGTGGTAGTATTACGAATTATTTAGACAGTAATGAAGGCGATAGTATTGATGGAGTTGGTATTAAAGGTGTTATAAATTCATTGTGGAAAAAAATACTTAATAATGTATTGTATGTTTATAAGACAAAAGGAACTATGGCGTCTTTAGAAGCATTAATGAATTTATATGGGTTTGATGCTGATTCTTTTAAATTAAGAGAATATGGTGGTTCAACTGAAGAGCATAATCCAACTGTTGTTGATAATACATCAGCTGATTTATTAAATGGTTTAAAAACGACAGCTGGTAATATAGGATTTATTAGTGAAACCGTACCGTTTCCAATGTTGAATTTAACAAGTGGTTCGGATTATTTAGCATTGGATTGGTGGACAAATAACGCTAATCCAAATGGAATAGAATTCGTATTTCATGCCGGTAAATCAACAAACACACAAACCATATTAAGATCAAGTGGCTCTAATGATTATTGGGATTTAAGAGTAGTACCATCTGGTTCATCAAATACAAAAGGAAAGCTTGAATTTAGATTAAATTATAAAGAAAATGTATCCAGTGCAATCGGTACAAATCATATTTCCATGTCAACCGATTATATCAACAATATAATGAGTAATAATATTTTCAATGTAATGTTACAAAGAAATGCAGTGACTGCAAGTAATGCACTTGTAGATTGTAATTTTTCACAATCTTATCATATGTTTGTTGCTCGTAAAGACGATGATCAAATTAGAAATGTACAATTCATAAGCATGTCATCACATGATGTGGTTTCACTATCGGGTTCAAACATAAATCAAAATTTTATTACATCATCCGCATTAACGAGTCAGAATTTATTTATGGGTGAAACCTTAAGTGGTTCAGTCGCTGAAATTAGAACATGGAATAGTTATGTCAGTATGTCAAAATTTAAACAACATGTTTTAAATTATCATAGTTTAGTTGGAGGTACTGCTACTTCTGGTATTGATTGTTTTTATAGATTTAGATTAAACGAAAATATACCTAATTGGAATAGACATCCTGATAAAGCAAATTTAAAAATTTATGATTCTAACCCACAAAATACCCAAGATTATAGTCATTTGATTTCTACACAACCAAGTTTAAATTATAGAACCTTTATGACGGAACAAACTTTTTATAAATTTAATGTTAGAGGAACTCATAATTTTCAAAATGATAATCAAACAAATTTAGGTCCAAAATTAAAAATAGTTGGTACATTAAATCCCGATACACCAACTGTAACGGAACCATATAATGAAACTACAAAAAAACAAACGTCTTATGAAATTGGTCGCTCGGTTTCTTATGTGCAGGCCGTAGATTCATTAATAATAAATTTAATGTCAGATTTTAATTTAGCTGATTATCTTGAAGATGGAACAATGGATGGAATTTATAGTGATTTGATAGATTTGAGGAAACAATTAATTAGTGATAATGTTATTCAAATTGATGTTGTTAAAAATTTAAAAGCCGCTGAATCTATTTTAAACAATTCTGTAATAAAGAATTTACGAACACTTTTACCGGCCAAATCAACATTAAGATTTTCATATGATGTACAAAATGATATGTTATATCGTTCAAAAATAAAAAATGCAATATTACAAACTCAATTAAATCCAAACTTAGTAGTGGGTGATATAGGTTCTGCAACGTTTGAACCTGATGTATCTTCAAATGCAAATCAAAATTATAAAACCGCTACATTGGATATGTCAGATGATGAATTAACTACAAATGCATTTGCAAATCAAAATGTTAAAAATACAACCATTGATATATTAAATGATGAAGTGAGCTTAACTTCAATTCTTAATGAAAATGTAAAAACAAATCATTCGAGTCCATTAGATATAGTTGATTTATCAAATTCAAAAACAGAATCCATTTATATGGCTGAACCTGATTTTACAAGTATATTGTTTGGTAGTAAAAATGAATTTTATAAGAATTGGGGAACTTCAGAAGATAATACATTTTATTTTCATAGAAATAATCAAGGAACGGATGGAAATTATAACACCTATAAATACGAAACCAGATTTACATTTCCAACCATAGGTGATACTGAAGAATTTCATCCCGTAAGTGGTACTTATGAAGATAGAACAGGAACAAATGCGAAACAACCTTATAATCATCATGACAATTTTAGACATTTTTTCAATAGACAATTTATAGATAGTGGGGGTGGTTATACCTATGCTTCTTATTTTGGAGTAGGTGCTGGTACAATCGGTAATGCACCTAAAGATGGTCGAATGGTAGGTAGAACAAGATTTTTTAGTTCTTCAAATGGAGAGATATTTTATCCATCAAATCATTATATTTATGCCAGAACAAGTAAAGATGTGTTGGATAATTTAATTTATAAAGGAACTCAAAATGATGGATCAAGTCCAACTACTGATCCAATGAATTTAGATCCACAAAGAACAGTTCCGGCTTATACGATTGATGTGGGTGGTTCAAGCACTAAAACTAGATTAGTAGTAAAAAGACAATGAAGACTAACATAAAGAAATTAAAAGTAATTAGGTAAAAAATAATTTGAATATATTTATATTAAACAAGGATTAATGTTATGGGAATATTAGACAATGATACCGTCATAGTAGATGCTATCTTAACCAAGGCTGGTAGACAAAAATTAGCAGCAGGCCAAAATCTTGGAATTAGGAAATTTTCATTTGGTGATACTGGAGTTGATTACACACTTTATAACCCAAACCATCCCAGCGGTTCGGATTCTTATGGTAGTGCTATAACTTCACTTCCTATGGTAGAGGCAGTTCCTCATACTAATGTATTTTTGCGTTCAAAACTTTATGGGATAAATGAACGTGATGTTCAAAATTTTTCTTATATTGAAGTAGATTCAATATACAATATGAATAAACAATCAAATCAAGCTAAAAGTCAAAAAGTAAAGATTTTTCCACAACTATACCCCGAAACTCCAGGTGCTGACCCATTATTTGATGTTCAAATAAATGATGGTAGAGGACTGCAGGTGCTTGACGTAGCAAATGTCATTTGGGAATGGGAAGGAACTGGTACTCCAGATTATGATTATCCAGACCCTGTTGTGGCTCATGTGATAGGAGTAAAAGAACTTGTATTGCAAGCAAAACCTGGACAATTTACAGCTGCTAGAAATAATATTGGTCTTGAATTCACTCGAAATGGACCTGTAGGAGCAGCAGCTGCTTTTGCTATTTTGAATGTTGCGGCAAATAGTAATAAATAAGGATAAGGCAAAGAAATATGTATAAAGATCTAAATCAAGCAGAAGATACTGTATTAACACAAATAACTGTAACTAATGGATTTTTTGATGGTGGTGTTGGTACACTTGCTGGTTCAAACTTTACAACTGCATCCTTATCCACGACTCAAAAATCCTATTATTATAATGTACAATATAATTCAAAAGATCATTTTGGTGTTACTTATGGTCATATTGGTGGTAGCGGTAGTGCTGAACAATCCACGACCGTTGAAGGAACTACTCAGGCAATTTATAAAGAATTTTTTAATGTTCTTGAACCCGATAGTGTAAAATTAAGAGATGAAACTGGATTTTTAATCGTAGATGGTACTAATGGTGCTAATGCAGTATCACAATCTGATTGTTATTTTATCTCCGCGGAAAGATTACAAATGAAAGATAGATTGAATCCTGGTACATGGACAATTACATTATCTGGTTCAACTACTGCTGGTACGGTTGGAACTTCACTTTCTTTAACAGACAATAGTAAAACAACTAGTCCAAGTGCTGCGCCATTTGGTCAACGATATGATATTATTTCTGGATCTGCTGGTTCAGCTATAGGTAGTAATAAATATGGTTTCTTTTATCCCGATGCTGGAGTATTTGTTTTAAGTGTATCTGCTGTATCTGCAAGTTTACCTGGTGATGCAGAATTTAAAACAAGTGGCAGTTCTCATACAGGAGGTGGTACTGGATTAGCGCCAGATACAAGAGTTAATACGGCTGCTGATAATGCTTGGAAATTAACAAGAGCGTTAGAATTGGGTACAGTAACGCTTCGTTCTGAAGAAAAACAATATATTTACGATTATTTTTGTAGAGCAAAGACAACTGAATTTAATTTATCAAATAATGCAACTTTTTGGAGTGGATCGAATTGGCAAATAAGACATAGTGATATGGTAACTAATCCTCAGACATATATAACTGAAGTTGGGCTTTATGATAATTCTAATACTTTAGTAGCAGTAGGTAAATTGAGTTCTGCGTTGAATAAAAACTTTAGTTCTGAAGCAATCATAAAAGTAAGACTTACTTATTAATGTTATGGAATGTTTAAATATTTCACTAATGACCAAAAAAATACTTATGAGTTTAAATCTCATAAAACTTATAAGTTAAATCAATCTAACATAACTCGACATCAGTTTTTATCTGCTTCGAGTCATTCTACATCAGCTAGTTATTATCATTTTGCTCGTATAAATTTTTACCTGAGTGGTTCTGATTATACTGTTAATAATCCTTTATTTAATAGAGTGCCAACTATTGGTGATAAAAAACAACCTGGTATATTTTTAAATAAATTTTATTCAACAGGTTCTTTATGTTTTATTTCTCAATTACAATTCAATGAAGGAATAAAAAAGGGTTCATTTAGTTTAACTGATAACTCAACAGCGGCAACAATTAAAATAGTAGATGATAATAAAGGAAATCTTTATTCAACAAATGCTACTTATTCACAATCCATAAGTGCACTATCATCATCGGATAATTATGTTGGTAATATATTTTACGATATTGGAGCATTCACGATAATGGAAACGGCATCATTTAATGGTAGTGTTAATTATTCAGATGTTACTTCTGGAAATTATAATGTAGAATATCAAGGAACTAATACTATTACAACTTATGAATGGGCATGTGAAGCATTACCAAATGAATTAAATAATACAACAAATGTCACGGCTTATCATTCTAATGGACTTGGGCAATTAAAAGACAATTTAACAGGCAGCAACGTTCCAACTTACATAACAGAAGTTGGTTTGTATGATGATCAGAATACATTAATGGGTTGTGCTAGGTTATCTAAACCAATTCCAAAAAGTACAAAAATTCCAATGAGATTCTATGTTAGAATGGATTATTGATATATTTATTAACATAACAATAGGAGTTTATTATGAAAAATATAATCAAATGGGTACTTTCCCTTTTAATCTTTTTTGCGGCTGTTCCACCTGTACAAGCTAGTGATTTGAACAATAGTGCTGGAATGGAAGAAATAAAGAAGAAGAAGAAGAGTAAGAAGAAGAAGATTAAGAAAGGCAAAAAGAAGAAAAAAGGCTTCTTTAGCAAATTTAAGGGGGCTAAATAAAATGGATTTTTTAAAGAAACACCTCGATAAAATTTGGGGAATAGTGATTGGATTTGTGGCTGGATTTTTAGTAGCCGGTTGGGCATCAAGTGCCGGCGTATTAACTGGATTTTAGTCATGAATAGTCCAATTGCAAAATTTGTAAATTGGCAACTTTCAAGTGGTCAACTTGACCATTGGACATCCTATCATATAGCAGCTGGTCTGTTTATTGCTAAGGTAGCCCAATGGTTAGGTTGTTCCGATTTATGGGCAGTCTTATGGGTGGTCATAATTGGAGTTGCATGGGAAATATTTGAGTACTTTGTAGAAGGTACAGAAGAAACTTATGGTACTAAAAAGAAATGGGCATACAATACTGGAGCCGACCTACTTGTAGAGATTGGTGCTGCTTGGTGGATGGTAGCATGATATTAGAAATACTATTTTGCTTAGTAATTATATTGTATTGGTTTAGTGAAGGTGTATCAGAAGGATTCACCTGGGCTAGTGCAAAACAGAAGAAAGTAAATAAATTAATAGTTCACCAGTTAAATGCTAAACATGGTGGCGCTGGGATAATGGATTATCATGGTTGGAGAATACTTGAGAATATGGGTATTTGGGGAACTGTAATTATTGCTTTCTTTTTAGAAATAACGATACAAAAATTCCTATTATTGGGAGTTGGCTCATGGTTGATTGGAACTTGTTTATATGAGTTCGCATTGAACTACGTTAATCAAGGTACTATATGGAAGCCGTGGGATTTTAAATGGCATATATTAGGATATGATATTCCGTGGTGGGGTGGAAAGAAAGTTTTATTTCTCCCAGCCGCGGGTTTTTTAACTATACTATATGCTATAATATGGCACTAGGAGAATAATTATGTGTGATTGTGAAAAATGCAAATGTGATAATTCGAAAGAATGTAAAACGTGTAAATGCTGTAAGCATTAAATTAACTGGAGAAAACAGATGTTAAAGAAGATTATATTGGGTTTATTATTGACCTCATCTTTGTTTGCGGAAACAGAAATTTGGAAGTTTTTTAAATACTCAACTGCTTATACGAGTTTTAGTTTAAATGCACCAAGATATCAAGATGATAAATTTGCTATCGTTGGTGGTTTATCTACTGGTGATTTAGTAGTTGAAAGAACCGAAGGCGAATTAAAGCCGGACTTTCAAAAATCATTTGGTATTAGAAAAATTGGTAGATTTAACTATGAGCCTAAACGTGGAGTTAAGTCTGCTGGTAAGGGCGGTACTTGGTACGAAGGTTCGGAAGAAAATTATAATGAGAGCGCAACATTCGGACCTGTTAAAGGATGGGAATATTTAATCAAATGGTCAGAAGGTCGTCAATGGGGCGATGAATATCTCAATCAAGAGTATTGGTTAAGATATACTGGCGATTGGTTTATGGCTAAACTTGGTTGGACAGAATTGGGTTTGGAAGATATTAATTATGGACAAGGTGATTTAAGATTAAAATGGACACCCGGCATCCTTAAAGATAAATTCCATATCAGCATAGGTGCTAAACATAGACAACATCCAGTATATGGATTCGATGCTATGGTATTGGATACCACATGGTACAGAGGTTCTTGGTGGGATTTCGCTGAAGATGCTTTTGGTGTTGATGATAATCAATGGGGTGATGCAAATGCTATTGATGAAGATGGTGAGTGGATTCATACACAATTATTAGAATACATTAATGGTGAATGGGTGCCGATTGAAGGTGAAGGTCCTTTTTGGAATGGTCAAAGTGAATATTGGGGACATGATTGGTTATGGAGAGATGCTGATGGTCGTATATTTGCTTATACCGATAGAGAATTTTTCGTATATCATTTTCCTGGTATGTTAGAAGATTATATTTCAGATGTAAAAAAGGATATTGGATTTCAAAAAGAAACGTCATTAGTTTTAGGAATAGATGCTTATCATTATTCTGAAAATTGGTGGGTTCATGCTTGGGGTAATTATTTACCACTTCATTATGGACATGATACATATTCTTACCATAACGCTGCTGGGTATCAAGAACATTTAGAAGATGGTAAAGAAGC
>Ga0080013_1002738_pt1 | contig 20010 bp, 31 predicted proteins | sample ETNvirenome_6_85_FD_69236 | JGI IMG/M metagenome (GOLD analysis project Ga0080013, IMG submission 69236) | Marine viral communities from the Pacific Ocean - ETNP_6_85 (SPADES assembly) (version 2) | ecosystem: Environmental > Aquatic > Marine > Oceanic | place: Pacific Ocean | collected 2013-06-19 | reverse complement strand
GAAAACTGATGCGATAAATGTTGGATCCAATTTTTGTTCTGGTATACCCAAAGCAGGAGGTAACTTGATATAGGCAAGAGTGAGAATCCCACCAGACCACACAAGAATCCCCAGACGCACAAAGGTTGATAAAATGGCAAGTTGTTCTTCTTTATCATCTAAACCCGCCTTCAATTTACCTAACACACCAATCTTTTTATTTTTAGCATCCTGAGGACTATTCTTTACTTCTTCTGGCATATACGTGGTAGTAGCTTTAAATATTTATATTTAAGATCTATTAAAAGCAATTTGCATTACACCACCATCACCATCTTCATCATCATCATTATTATTATCAATCAATCCCAAAAATGCAAAAACAATAACTAAACTCAAAAATGGAATATATGGAAACAAAAAAGCTAATTGAAGATCTGACATCTAAAAGATTCCGGGGATTATTTGACCAGAAGTAATATAAGCACCAATAGCAGCAACCCATCCGATCATTGCTAGTCTACCATTAAGGAGTTCTGCTTCTGGTCCGTACTCTTTATCCATTACTTCTATCTGTGGCTCTTTGGCGAACATGTTCTGGCGGCCGCCTTCTTCGGTTGTAACTACTGCTGAAGATTGAGTCATTTTTCTTATTTATTGTAAAGAAACATTACATATCTATATATTAAATAACATTTCTTTACAAAGTATTTATACTCAGTCACTGACAAATATAAACTCTAATTGATTTCCCTCTGTATCTCTTGTATAAAAAGATACTGTGCCATCACGATGCTTATGTGGTCTACAACATTCAAATCCATTATCCATTAATTCTTGCCACTTATTCCTAAGATCATCATGACTATTTAAACGTATAGCAAAATGAGGATCTGCCCTATTATATTGTGGTCCTAATAATGCTATACCCTCTTCAAAATATGACCAATCATCACTTTCCCATTCACAATTAAATCCCAATGACACATAATAAGATACAGCTCTATTCATATCTTTGACACGAATAGCAACATGATTTAACCTATTCACAAATCCAACCACAATTTTTATATTATTTATCCAATCTACCACATTGTTCATCACCATTTCCTTGTTGATGCTGATAAGTATGTAAGGTTTGAATAAAAATTAATACTACCATAAGAATCACAGGGATGATCCAAAGCTCCCAGTATTTATTCCACAATTCACTCTTCATCACACCACCTACTCTCACCAGGTGATGATTCAAAAGGACAACAATCCTCAGTAGGTAATCGTTTGTTACGTGCTGCCCATGCATCACCTCCTCTAAGGCGAACCTCCTGTAGACAGACTTCAAATGGACTCACCTCTTCCTTAGATTCTTCTTGTGCCATCACAGGAGAAGTAAGAAGAAATAATAGAAGAAAATATTTCATAATAATTAAAAGTTAGGAATATTTTAACATAAAAAAGGGGGGAAGTCAAAGACCCCCCCTATAGTTATCTACTGATAATGAATCAGAAGTTATACTTAAGACCCAACTTACCACCAAGTCCGAGATCATCGGAATCATCAGCGGTCAGGAAGCTAACTTCACCATATACACCGAGATTATCGGCAACACCAACACCAAGACCGGCTTTGCCAGAGAACTGAGTTTCAGTATCAACACCATCAGCTGCAACTACAGCAGGACCAGCCTGAACATAGTAGCTAGCAGAATCACCAAGATCTCCTTCATAACCAATGTGAAGATCAGTAGTAGCTCCAGTATAATTATCACCAGTCCAGGCTGCATTGGTTTCTACATTAACGTAGGGACCAGCAAGGGCAGCGCCAGCGAATAGAGGTGCAGCTGCAACAGCTGCGATTGCGGATTTAAACATTTTTGTTTTCCTAAGTGTCTCGCAATAAATTTATTGCGGATGATAACAGACTCGACAAGCCTGTGTTATTGAACGTATCACATTTGCCTTACGATTCTTTCGGGGGCATTTGTTTACGTTTACCTATTTATTATACTTGATAATTCAAAGTATGTCAAGTAGTAGTGTTTCCACTACTCTCTGATATTCTACCCAAGTATGGATCATAATCCATCACTTCATTTACACCAACTTGAGCACCTTTCTGACTCCAATAAGTAAATTGAGATTCAAAATTTCCTTTATGGAATACATCAACATGTTCTGGATGAATAGATGATCCCAATTCAATCCTATAAAGAAGAAGAGGAAGAGAATAAGTATTACCAGAATTGTAAATCAAATCATCAGCTACAGGACGTGGTCTAACTCCATTGTCCAACTTATACTTATCACCCCTACAATGAAGTCTAATAAGTTTCTCTGCATGATGCCTTGTTACCAAATAACAAGCTGTAGAAAACTCATTAACAAATCTCTTATGAATTCTAAGATGAATATCACCAGTACAAATAATTGCAATCTGAACTACATCCCAATCATAAGGTATCTTTGAATAGAAATCCTTCCAAGTAAAGTTCCAAAACCTAACAAGGTCCAAACTACAATCATCTTCCATAATAATTGCATAAGGACTATCAGAAGTTTCATACCAATGCTTAATAGCTTTAAGATGGGATGTTGTACATCCGATCTCACCGCCACTCATATTATCAGGATATCTACCCTTAAGAATATCTCCAAGGTCATCCTCTCTGCCATCATAAGCAGATATTCTAGTATAATTATCAATCTCCCAATACTTTAATTGAGCCTCCATGTATATCCGTCTTTCTGGTTCACCATCAAGATTGATATAATAAATTGGACCAATTCCTTCAAGTTTAAATTTTGATTTATTTTTGTCCATTAATCCATTCCATAACGTCTACTTCTGGCTTCCATCCAATAACACGACCAATCTTTGTGATATCAGAAAAAGTTGTTTCCATCTCACCAGATCTCTTAGGAATATATGTTTGATTATCTGAAATAGAATCAGCAATCTCTTTAATGGAATAACAATTACCACTACCTACATTAAATACCTCTCCAGCATAATCATTAAACTCTCCCTCACCTTTCTTAAGTGGCATAATAGATGCAAGATAGTTAGCTCTTGCCACATCTTTAACATAAACAAAATCTCTTCTCTGTGAGCCATCACCAACAATTGTAAGAGGTTCACCTTTATCTCTTTGTTTCTGAAAGATACCAATAACAGGAGCGTATTGTCCTTTTGTAGGAGATCTTTCACCAAATACATTAAAGTACCTAAGAGATACTGTCTCTAACCCATACAAATTAAAATACATCTTACAAAATTTTTCAGCAGCTACTTTAGATGCTGAGTATGGATTTAAACAATCATCAGGTTGTGTTTCTACATTTGGCCAAGGATTATTTCCATAACCAGATGAAGTAGAAGAATAAACAAATCTCTTTACACCAGCTTCCAAAGCACACTGTAACATAACAGTTGTACCTACACAATTCTTATGAACCGCTTCAATAGGATTTTCAATTGCAGATTGAAGTCGTGATTCTGCTGCTAAATGAAAAACATAATCCACTTTACTAATAACAGATTTAACAAACTTATAATCAGTTATATCACCAGAAACATTCATCGACCCCTTATTCCAATGAAAGGAATTATTATCTGCACTTTCATTATCTAAAGCAATAACATCATGATTTTGTTCTAAAAGATAATCTACTAAATTTGATCCAATAAAACCAGCTGCACCAGTTACTAAACTTAAAGTTTTAGTCATAATTAATATCTCCCATAGATAAAACAGATTCAAAAATCATTCTCTTCATCCTTGTACTTGAATATTCATGATCCCTACTCAACCAAGTAATAGGTATGGAAAGATCCTTACCAGTATAACTACCATCCTTATAATCTGTGCCCAAAAATCTAATATCATAATCTGAAAGATATGATAAGAAAGTATCTTCTGATTGATATACAACAATATCATCAACATATTTAATAGAACGTAAAATCTCTTTCCGTTCTTCCACAGTATTTACTGGTTTTAATTTATGAGGACGTGCCATTGAAGGATCCTCATGTAATGCTACAGTAAGGTGATTACAATGTAATTTAGCTTCCTTGAACATCCTAATATATCCTGGATGAATAACATCAAATGCTCCCGCAATAATACCCTTAATAGGTGGTAGTTTTTTCTTCCATTCATCTACACAAATCGCTTTATCATCAACAAAAAGATCAACATTAGGCTTATGGAACATAGGCTCTAACTCATGATATTTAACTCCCCACTCTTTCAAATGTTCCTTTGTTAATTCTGTCCAATCCTTACCAGAGTTTCTACCTCTAGCAGTCATTATAACAATGTATGATCCCTCATCATAAAGTCTATTGACCTGTTCGACCATAAAAGGGAAAGGAGTTGAATCCCAATACCTTACATTATGTCCATCAGGATCGCAAGGAGTATGACAAATAGTACCATCAAGATCAAAACAATATCTCATACTACACCATGAAGAAAGATTTGATGTACACATTCCACCACACCATAAGAATTACTATCAACATGATAATTCCACTTTGACCTCTTCGATCTATTACTCAATGTATTGAATGGATGAAAACCTGTCAAAATACCATAATCAATATCATTTCTCTCACAATAATACATACAATTCAAAATATTTGTAGACTCACCACTAGAGCTCATCAAAATAACAAGAGTATCTGATTCAGCATAATACTCTATGAATCTTTCATAAGCCCTATCATACCCAAAGTCATTACTCAACATAGTAATCATTGAAGGGTCTGAAAGAATAGAAACTTTCTTCCCGTCAAACTTCATATAATCTTGAGAAATGTGAGAAGCTACAGCATTACTCCCACCATTACCAACAATAATAATTCTATTATGTGTATTAAATTCTTTTTCAAACTTTACAAACTCATCTTCCATATGAGCATTCTGTAAGGTTTCAATATATTCTTTAAATGGATTCACCCTTTACTCCATTTGGCACTACATTTATTTTAACATTATCATAGGGTATAGACAAGGTGTCCTTCATTGAAAAGGTAAGGAAAAATCCACCATTACCTGCACCACAAAGTTTATGAGATAATACACTATCACAATCACCCAAGCACTTATCAATCTCTACAATCTTTTCATTCTCAGTAATATAACTACTAGTTTCCTTCTTTTGAATCCAAGATTGATTCATTAATTCAAAAAATTCCTCATAGTCTTCATCAATAAGAGCATGATAAGCATCATCCACAATACCCATTAATGGATATATCTTACTGATATGCTTACTCACATCTTCCAAAATCTTTTTAGAATTACGCGTAACACCGCTAAACACAAGATGAGTATTATAACTATCAAATAAGCCCATAGGAAGAAACTCATATGCAACACCTCCACGTTTAAAGAAATCCATTTTTTTAAATCCACCAACACCACATCCATATGGGTCTTGATATCCACAATAAGGATTGTACTTCAATTCTAACTCATGAGCAAGTTTACATATATCATTATCAGTCATCATCACATTATTAAACATATTACATGCCTTAATGAGACTGATAGTATATGATGAAGATGATGCCAACCCACTCCCCTGAGAGTATGCATCTGATGTAAGGGTTACTTGACATGGAGGCATATTATAATGATCCAATACAGTTCTTACAACCTCATTCTGTATCTCACCTACATTATCAACTTCTTCTCTCTTAGAATAGTTAATAATATACTTATGATCCTTATTGAAACCAAACCTATCCTGACTAATAATAGCATAGGTTTTTAAACTAGATGTAAAACTTATAACAGAACCAAATCCATAAGAATCTATGAATACTGGATTATCTGTAGATCCACCAAACAAAGAAACCCTCAATGGACAACTTGCAACAAACATATCAATCTCCCATTACAATACGAATACTATCTGAATCAAAGTGTGTTGTAGAAAACTCAAACAATTCAGATTGTTCCATAGAAAACATCTGATGTCTTAGTCCACGAAATATATGAAAAGTATCTCCAGGTTCTAAAACCTTAGTTTCTGCCTTAGATAGGTCATCATCTTTACCATAAAATAAAAGAATCCTACCAGACTGTAAATAAAAAGTCTCATCCTTTAACTTATGATAATGCCAAGAACACCTCTTACCAAGATCAAAAAATAATAATTTACCACAATACTCATCAGTGTTGACAATCCATTTCTCCCAACCCCACCCTTTAGGAACAAACTTAACAGGATACATCATTACATCTCCTAATTATGTCTGTTGTTGAATATCCTTCTCTCCTATCAAGAAACCTAACATCATTACAATAATCTCTTCCCACAACATCACCATGACGCCAATCACCTCCCAACAACATAATATCAGGTTTAATAAGTTGAATCAAATTTTCCAATCCACACCTATCATCAAACTCCAATACTAGATCTATATATCTAATTGACTCTAACATAATTTTACGGTCTGTGAAGGTGTTGATAGGTCTAGTATCACCTTTACTATTCCTCACCTTTTCATCAGAATCTATACCAACAATAACCCTTCCATCATTTCCAGCAAGATTCCTTGCAATAGAAAATAATTCAATATGTGACACATGGAGAATATCAAATACACCATTACACCATACTGTTTTATTCAGGGACACTGGTACCTCTCTTAGATACTACTCCACTTGCCATCCTATTTGCCATCATGATTGCATTAATAATATCCCTATCATGAGAATAACTTACCACAAGTGATGCTAAAAATGTATCACCAGCACCACTAACATCTAATGTTTCCACTTTATTCTTTACTGGATACACATTTCCATTCCAATAAGCTCCACCATTACCAAGAGTTTGAATAACTTTACTACCAAATTTATCTACGAATTCTGGACTCCTTTCAGCTTCAAAATTATTAATCTTAATATACCTAGCATCACATGCCCAAAAATCTAATGCCTTTTTTGTGTCAAGAAACACTGAATCATGATGATAACAAATGAAGTCAATATCATCCCAGTAGATAAAACCTTTATCATAATCTGAAATGATGACATATGAATATTCTGATAGGTTAAGGTCAAAAACATTAATAGGCTCCACAAATTGGGGAGTATCCACACGACAAAACATATGATTACTCTTTTCATCTACAAATCTATTCTTAGTAATAGATTCCCAATTATCATTAGTAATAATATCTACCATATTCTCTGAAATCATGCTGCATACATTCCTGTATACATTCATAGCCATTCCAGGCATTTCTTCTACATGATCAATTTCCAAAACTGGAACTGGTTTTTCAGGTGACAACCTTTTAACATTACAATATGTATAAACATCTTTACAGCTGTCACCAATAATAAGAATCTTCTTCTTCATCAGGAAATCTTATCACACCAATATCTTAACAGATCCATAAGGGTTATGTCAATATCATACTCTTCCTCAAATCCTGTTAATTCGACAAGGTTAGATGAATCTCCATGTTGATAATATATCTCATGTGGTCTCCAGAATGGATCATGAATCTTTTGTTCCACACTCTTAAGACCAGATAACTCTATCAACTTATCAGTGAAATATTGCATTTTTCTTGGAGTACTTCCACAGATATTAAATATTTGATCATTCACTTCCGGATGTATCATTGCAAGATAATAAGCTCTTACAGTATCACGAACATCCATCACAACCCGTGTGGTACTAAGGTTACCAATACGAAGTACAGAATCTTGATATCCTTTCATCATTCTTGCAATCTGATATGCATCAGATGAGATAGAGAAAATACGACCACGGCGAGGACCAGTATGAGAGAATGCACGAGTAATGAAACCCTTCATGAATCCATTTTTAAATCTTTCTTGAAGATAAAGATCAGTTGATGCCTTAGATGCTCCATAAGGATTTGCAGGAAGAATAGTATCTTCCCAATGAATCATACGTCCATCTTGACCAACATTTCCATATACTTCAGAAGTAGAACAGAACATAATCTTACAATCATCCTGGAAATCTTGAATGACTTGGAATAGATTGGCACTACCCATCACATTAGTGTCCATAGTCCCAATAGGATCACGGAAACTGGTTGGTGGATGTGATTGTGCTGCCAAGTGAAAGACACCATCAAACTGTTTATTCTTAAATATCTCTACAAGAGAACGATAGTTAGTCAGATCACCATAGAGAAAAGTAATATCTTCATAGACCTTATCAGGGACAACATCACGAATGTCACTCTCCATACCATTGGTTCGACGAATCAATCCATAAACTCCATGACCCTCAGCATGAAGAAGGTTTGCTAAGTGAGGACCAGCAAACCCAGTGATGCCTGTAATTAAAAATTTCATATAACTTGATATTCGATATTGTCAAAAATAAAAAGGTTACCTTTATCCACATGGTAATTATACCACTTATCGTCCATAAGACAAATACTATTCAATTTTTTATTGTGCTCCATAGCAGCTGAAGACATATGACTAGCTCCACTACTTAAAGCAACAATACCAGAAGTACTACAAATGATATTATAATATTCAAATATGTCACCAATAACCAATTTCTCTAAGTCAACTCCATATTGATTATACTTACCACCACCACTTAAGTCTTCAGAAAATGTAACTTCAACAAATTTTTTATCAGGATAATCACTTTGTATTTTCTTTAGTTTGTTAATGAGTTTTCCCATATCATAATCAATACTTATAGAAGTAAAGTCAACTAAGTATACATCACTGTAACCAAGATGTGTTTCTGGTTTATAATAAATCTTCGGATATTTATTTACTGGTTCCAATCCATGTAGTTTCTCCCAATTTGCAATACAAGTACCAGCTACATTAGAATATTCAATCTCAGGAATATCACCTGCATTTCTTTTACCAACCTTAATACCTTTTATATAAGGATTGGTACCCCACACCAATTCGTAAATACCCTTATTCCTAAAGTTTGATCCATCTAAAAGATATGTATCTCTTCCCTGTTGCTTATAAAATTCTTCTGGTAATGTAGAGAACTGAATATTATCCCCCAGTCCACCATGCCATGCTCCAATAATTACATCTTCCATACTATTTGATACCCTTCATATAAAAGTTCAGCATCAATATTTTCCATAAAGTCTTTCACATAATTTCCTTTACCAATAAGACCACCAGTAAAGAAAGCATCGTGATCATCAACACAAATGATTGTTCCCTTAGTACATTTATCAATAACAGCACAGAGTTCCTTAACATGATGTAATTGAGAGGGATGAGGATTATCTCTTTCAATATCATATGAATCTAGATACAAAAAATCAATCTTTGATTTGAGTCTCATATTCCACAAGAAAGAAACAGAGTCCTCACAATATGCTGTGGTTCTATCCGATGTAAGTCTATTGGCATAATCAACATTAGCCTTGCAAATATCAACAGAAATAACCTGACCATCATAAAAGTTAATAAAATCATCAAAGATATATGTACTAGCTCCATCATCACCAAAAGCTAAGTCACCATGATCTTCTCTCATACACCCAGTTTCTAAAATGGTGTAATCATTCTTCTCCATTTTATCCAACTCTTCAAACACAATTGTGAATGAGGATGCTCTATCTCTCTGTGGATTATTACCAGCTGGTTTCAATAAACGAGAAAAGAACTTACTACTAAAACGATCACTATATGTTTCTTTCATGTTTTATTTAATTCATCAATTTTATCAGGAGAACTATAAACATTCTCTATAGAATAATCAGCATCAGGTAATTTATCTACTAAATCATTTCTCACAAATATAGCATTACCAGTATGACAAACTAACTTATACCCCTTCCTTTCTCCCAACTCGGTAACTGATTTCAAAGAACAACCAGCATTCCTAGTAACAAAACTCTCAGATGGTTTATAACCAGAACTAGTTTCTACGATAACAACTTTAGGAAGATATCTTTCCATACTCTCAAAAATATAATAATCATAAGAATCAATATCAATAGAAACTACAGCAAAAGTATCTGATGTAAAATCTAACTTCGATCTACTTATAATATTATCTAAACACCACCTACTATCCTTTTCTGATCTAACACTACAACAAACAGTCTCTACATTTTCATATGAAGAAACATTATTTTTCATCTCATTAAATCTAGCCCCAATGGATTCCATTAGAAGAGCAGAATATCCCTTCTCTTTCCATAATACACATGTATTACTACCAAGAAGTCCATCCCATGCACCAAACTCAACTACAATTCCATCAGTAATTTCTAAATCAGAAAATAACTGTTCAAGAATTCCATCTTCACCATTATCAGAATAAATGTTCTTAGCGTATTGTATATAATGATTCATTTAATTCCCCAATTACTTTACCCATGTACCATAATAACATTCTCCTTGAAAGAATTTATCAACATTATCATTATAAACTTGACCAAAGTCACCCATAGTATTAATTATTCTTTGTCTTGTAATACTGTGAGGATGTGATCCAGATACCTTACCGGTTGTTGGTTCAAACATCCTTATAACATTTGAAGTTCTCATAGCCTTTTTCATCTGAAACTCTGGATCAATAACATGCTCCAAACAATTAAAGAACCAAGTTTCATCAAAGATACCCATATCAGACATTATAACATGCTCATAGGGCTTGTCAAATAAACGAAATCCAGCTTCCTGTACTTTTAATAGTTGATCTTTCCAATACGGCATTAAAGGTTCCACAATAGTACCTTTAACACCCTCACACATTAATAGTGCAGGTACTGAACCAGAAGCAACTTCTAAAATAGTCTTTCCTTTAAAAGATGTCTTTGGATCCAACTTAAGATATTCAAATACCTTTTGAAAGTTACTAAAAGAATTTTCTACACTGTGATCCCTATACTCATCCAGCTCAGATTTTTGGGCTCTTTGCCACCTCTCATAACTAACTTTCACACTTTCTATCTTCCACAATACGATATTTATCTAATACATCAAAATACCTTGCATGAAATATCTTACTATTTTTATGTTGTGCTTTGTATAACCAAGGAGCAGGTTGTCCTGTTTCCTTTCTAGTCCCACCCCAGGAAGGTTCTGAATCAAAATCAATCCAATAACATCCACAAACTTTACCCAACTCCTTATGCATTCTAAACATAAGATCATGATCATCCATATCCTGTGGGCAGAATGATTCATCAAGATAATTAAGTTTCTTAAGATCTTCCAAATTAATCATAAGAGGACCACGATTAACAGTACCTCTTACAGCAAATACATCTCTTGAAATATTACTTCTATTCGCTTCATCACATGGTTCTACTATATTACACCAACCAGTATCAATATCCTCTTCCATTCCCAAGTAAGGTGAATCAGAATTAAAAACATAGTTATGTGCTGTCCTAGCAGTAACAGCAAATACATCATCAAAAGAATCAAAAGGTTTTCTCATCCTCTGATTCCAACCATTCTCCCTAATTATCATATCATCCTGAACTATGATAACATACTTACCAATAGCTTCTAACAATCCAATATTATTAGCCTTAGTTTCAAATACATTATCAGCATATTTGAATTTTACTTTACTTGATAGAGATGAATCATCCAAATAATCTACAATAACTTTCTCTGTTCCATCAGTACATCCATCAATAACTAATATCAATTCATAGGAACCTGTAGTATTATTTTCAATACCTTCCAACACATCTTCTATTATATCTTCCTGATTATGTACTGTAAGAATAATACTATCAATAATATCTTCCTTCATATAATCAACAGTATCTTTAATCTCAATTAAGTACTGGTCAATTGGACGATAGGGACGAACACTACCACCACTAAATCTCTCATACCAATAATCAGCATTACATTCAATAAGATTTCTAATATCAGTATCAATCACAGATAGACCATCCCTGATTGCCATGTTAGTTAGAATGCTTTGATCATGACGGCAAGCTTCAAATCCATCTATTTGTGGCTTACCAGAAAAATCTGTCATCTCCCCATTAATCTTTTCATCTAATGTATACTCCAACCATTCTTTAAGAATTTTCTTAGACTCATCACAAACTTTCCAAAATGTAAATCCGGCTTCCAGTTGTCTAGATCCCCAATAATGCTCATCATCACAATCCATATACACAAAACAATCTCTCTTTGTATAATGACCGTTAATAGAATTACCTAATGGCAATAGACATGGGTCATCTTCCATAGACCCATCAACAAAATCAAAAATATCAGGATGGAATATATCAAGTGAATCTATACACATAATCTTATCACCATCAGGAAGTTTCTCCATGGCATCCAAAATAAGATACGGCTTCCAAGAAAAATATTCATACCCATCTGGAACTGAATCATATTTAATATGATTAACACCACACTTTTTAGTTTCTTTATCTAAAAAATTCTGACCTTTCTTGTATCTATTACCACCAAAAGCAACTGTCAATACATTCCATTTCATTTCAGACATCCTGTTTCTCCCCAATTATAAGAACCATTTGAATAATTTTCACCATCTTTATGGTAAAGTGCATTCCACTTTATGGAATTTCTAGCTGGAGCATCATGTCCAACAACTTTAGGTAAATCATATTTGATTTGTAAATTAGTTATTACACTTTGATCATGTCTATGACCTTGATAACCATGAAAGTTTTCTAAACCACACTGATTTGGAATATCTGTAACAATTCTTTCATCAGTACAATATTGCAAATACTCTTCCAAAAAATCTATGTTATATTTATTTTTCTTGAAAGCCATGAATCCACCTTCAAGTTGAACTCCATTCCAATACTTCTGATCATCACAATCCATATAAACAAAACAATCTCTTTTAGTAAACCACCTATGAATATTCTGTGGATATTGTTCTAAAAGATACTGATCATGTGTTTGTAAGTAATCAGATACTATTCCTTTCAATTTCGATCCTGGAACATCACCACAATCCATATACACAACTACATCACCATCATCAATAGATTCAAATGCCTGAAGAATAATATATGGTTTCCATATTGTATATCCAGCTAAACGATCCTTATCTAAAATATTTTTATTTTCTTTATAAAAATCCTTTGTTACTAACCATTCCCTTGTATATGGTATAAATCCATCGAATAGATTATTTCTACGAGCATAATCTATAAGGTTGTTCTGATTTTCTCTATAATTAATATCAGAATAATTTACATAAATTACTTTCATGTTAAGAATACGGTATAATTTTCCAATGTTCTGGATATAAATCTTCTACAGACTTATCAGAATTATTAACACCAAACCAAATATTAGGAACAATAACAGTTCCTCTATTAGACAACCAAGCACCCCACCAAGAATAGGTAGAGTTGGCAATAATAAAATCATCACACATACTCATCAAATACAAATCGTGATAAGGTCCATTCCCTTCTGATACTATAAATCTATCACCAGCAAATAAAGGATTTTCCAAACACCATTCTGGGTCATCAGAAAAAATAACTACCTGTCTATCTGGAAAATATTTAAGGGCTTCTTCATAATATTCCATAGAAAGATTATGATGATTATCAGAATTAATAAGATAATCACCTCTACGAATATGAATTGCTACAGGTTTATCATATAATTCTATAATATCTTTACAATCTTCTATAACATTATCATGAAAAGTAAACTGTTTCTCTACTTCCTTTCTAATATGTGAGAAGTATTTTTCAGTTTGAAAGAATCCTATTAAACAAAAATCATTATCAGGACTTAAATTAAAAAATGATTGGTCAAATTCAAACTTAGATTCCTGACGATTTTTACCATCAATATAACCAATATTATCTGGTTGAATTTTAAACGCATCAAACAATTCTATTCTTAACTTGTTTCCAAGTGAATCATATACCTCATCATTATGTTTTGGGATAGTAATAGATGTTCCAATCTTATCCGCAATACCCATCAATGATGCATACTGGAACATTTGATTACCAAGTTGTCCCATCATTCCTATGTAATTAAGTCCAATCATTTATATTTCTTCAAATACTTTTGTTCATCATAATAACCTCTTAGTGAATCCTTATCTAAAGTTCTTAGATAATCCCACAAAGCCATATTGTCCCTCATATGTGGATTGCCATGATAAGAAACTGGCCAAGAGTTATCACCACGACTATGTTCCAAATGATAGATATAATTTTCAATCCTTCCTACATTATATCCAAGAGTAACAAATCTATGAATACGTTCTTTATCTTCTGGTGAAGATCCTCTGAAATTTTCATTCTCCATACCACCTTCAATATAAGAAGAACGTTTAAAGAATTGAACATGACCACTCTCAGCATTATCTGGTTCAAAGTTCTCTTCTAAGATAGAAAAATCACAATCATTTGAAAGAAACTTTGATACCATATTATCATCAGCGTATATCTTTTTCTGCCACGGGCCCATTCCATAGGGATATACCAAATCAAAATCTTCATTCATAATAGAATGCTGTGCCTTTAAATAAGTTTCAATAGGCATCATCACATCACAATCATAATTAGAAACAACTTCTGTATCACACATTGATAACATCTCATTGAGATATCTCATCCTGTAAAATACTGAATCATCTGTTTCTTCAAATACATGAGTTAGATTTTCAATACCACTCTCAACATATTCAGTAATCTGAGGCAATGCATCTTTCTGAAATACTGATTTCCTATCAACTTCTTTAATGATTACTTTCGTATCAAAGTTTTCTAATAGAAAACAACAAACAGTAATAACATTCCTGAGTCTATCTTCAGACTCAATCCTAATAGGAATAATAAATGTTGTGTCTTTAAGATTATTTTTCATCTAATTGAATCCAATCTTCGGGAAATAAATCACACAAATTATTTTCACCAATCAACCGAGGACCATACCAATTTTTAGGAGCTACCACAGGATTTGTCCTCCCCTCCTGTAACCAGGCTCCCCACCACCCTAAGGTACTAGGGGATAGAATACCCCCATCACACAGGGACATCAAGCACAGGTCCGTATAAGGAACGTGGGACCTACGATACTGCCCATCACCTTCCATACATTGGTGGTCGTATTTTGGTACATCTGTATTAATCAAGAATCTTTCTTCTTCAAAAAATTCTTGTTCAGCACACCACGCGATATCATCAGAGCATACGAGTACATAAGCATTCTCATCAAAATTCTCTAAAGCCTTTTTATAATAATCAAAAGACATTATAGGATGAAAATCTTCTCTACCTACATTATCTCCACGTCTTACATGAAGAAATAAAATGTTGTTAAAATTGGAAATAAAATCATTACAAGGTTCTAAAATATCATCCTTAAATGACAAATCCTCACGCAATTCATCTTCAACATTCTTAAAATATCTTTCAGTTTGAAGATAACCATCTAAGTTAGTTCCATCTTCAAAATTCTCAAACATATCCTCATCAAAATTATAACAACTTTCAGTTACATTATTTGTTTCCGGATTACATCCTTTAATACTATCAAAACTGAACATTGATTGAGGGGATACATTAGTATTTACAAAACCAATGTTCTTATCAGTCATATTTTTCATCTTAAATGGATGATGCATTCCATAATTTGCATAAGTGGAATGATTATCTGGTGGAATACACCAATCATATCCATGCCTTTTAGCTATACCCCTTAGAGCAGCGTATTGGAACAACTGATTTCCAAAACGTCCATTTGTTCCTAGTCTGTCGTATCCAATCATAGGTCTATAATAAAAATGGGTTCTTCGATATTTTCTTTTTTATTAACAAACTTCACCTTATCTCCATACTTAGTCTTCAAATGACCATAAACCTGGTCAACTACATTTCTATCTTCATGAATATAAACATAGTGTCCCCTATCTAACAAATCTATACAGAGACGATATTGTTGACTTTCAGATAAGATATCAGTACCTTTCTTATATGTAATATAATTAAAGTAGAAAGGGATACATTCAGAATTCATTCTTTCATAAAATGAACAAATAAACTTTGAATGCTCATTGTTAATTTGATCAACAACTGTACCGAGATTATAATCTACTCCAACCTTTTTAGCAAATGATGCGAATGCCCTATTATCTCTTGGTAAGCATGGACCACCATATCCAAATCCATACTTCAAATAACTTCTACCAACCCTACTATCAGTACCAATAGCACTAAGTACACTAACAACTTCATCACCACATCCAGCTTTATGAAGTACATCACCTAACATATTTGCGTAACTAATCTTTGTAGTTAAAAAACAATTAAGAGCAATTTTAGATATCTCAGCCGATGTAGTAGACATCGTACACATGATAGATCTATTTACTTGAATATCTTTGTAAAGTTGTCTAATATCATCAATAATATTATTATCAACATCTTTATAGTCATGACCAAAAAGAACCATATCAGCATGACGTAAGTCATTCACTATAGATCCTTGAGCAATAAATTCTGGATTATAAAAAACCTTTACACTATTTGGAAGTTCATTCCTAAATGAATCACAATCACCAGGATTGGTAGTACATCCAACAACAAAACTCTTACTATCATTTCCAATAGTCTCCATCTCATTTTTGATACAATTTACCACTTCCCATACAGAAGATACATCATATGATCCATGTGGAAGAGATGGAGTATCTACAAAGGTGTAAATTAAATTACATTCTCTAATTACTTTCCTATTATCTGTTGTTCCTTTAAGATTATCAGAACGACCTAAAAGAAATTCAACCTCAGGTTCAGTCGTTTTGATCTTCTTATTATTAATATCCGTTATATAATCTTCTCTAATATCAGAAACTAAAACTTCATGCCCAGCTTCTTCACATAGTAGAGCAAAACAAATACCAAGTCTACCAGCACCAATAATTCCAATTTTCATAACTTAAATGTAGGTATAGGTTGCATTTTATGTTTATTCATTGTATTAAACTTTTCCAAAACTTCAGTAGCTGGTCCTGTTCCAGATTCCATAGCTTCCTCTAATTGACTATAAGAAGCACCAAGTTGATCTTCATCCGTTCTATTATCATCCCAAAGACCATCAGTTGGTTTTGCCTCAATAATTCTTGAATCAACTTCAAGAAATTTTCCAAGCTCCCATACTTCAGTCTTATAAAGGTCTGCTATAGGAGCAATATCAACTCCACCATCTCCATATTTAGTGTAAAATCCTACACCATAATCTTCTACTTTATTTCCTGTTCCAACTACTATACCATTATACTTACCAGCAATCTGATATAAAGTAACCATTCTTAATCTAGACCTTGTATTAGCAAGTGCATGGGAATCATTTGAATATTCTTTCAATGATTTTTTAAAGGCTTCAAATGTATCAGTAAGATCAAACTTCAATGATTTAACATTCTTATACTTTTTTGTTAACCAATCTAAATGAGAATCAGAAAGTGTTTCTTGATCCTGATCCTGATGTATTGGCATCCCAATACAATATACATTAACACCAGTATTGGCACACAATGAAGATACTACGGCCGAATCAATACCACCAGATACTCCAATAACAAGAGATTGAATATTATTATCAGAAGTATAATCCAATATCCACTTAACAATCCTTTCTTTTAAATTAGAAAAATCATTTATCCTGTTCAAGAGAAGACTCCTTTTCAATTTGTTGTTCAATCCATTCATAAGTAAACTGAATACCACGCCAAAGTGTCATCTCATAATCCCATCCCAATTTTTCACGAATCAAATCATTATTAGAGTTACGACCACGAACACCCAAAGGAGCATTAAGATTGTGTTTTCTTTTAACAGGAATACCTGATACATCAGATACAATATCTACAAGGTCATTAATACGAACCATTTCTTCTGAACCAATATTCACTGGCCCAATAAAGTCGGATTCCATAAGTCTTCTTGTAGCCTCAATACACTCATCAATATAAAGGAATGATCTAGTTTGTTCTCCATCACCCCATACTTCAATTGTTCCACCTACTTTTGGTAATCTTGCAACCTTTCTACATATGGCTGCTGGTGATTTTTCTCTTCCACCATCCCATGTTCCTTCTGGTCCAAAAATGTTATGGTAACGAGCAATCCGTACAGGAATATTATAATTCCTGTTGTAAGCCAAATAAATTCGTTCGCTAAATAATTTCTCCCAACCATACTCAGAATCAGGTTTAGCTGGGTACGCAGATTCTTCACGACAATTAGGATTATTAGGATCAATTTGATTATATTCCGGATACATACAAGCTGAACCAGAGTAGAAGATCTTGGTAGTATTTGTACCTTTCACCTCATTCATTTCTTTCTGTGCATCAAGCACATTCAGATTGATTTGAACAGAGTTATGCATGATGTCTGCATCATTCTCACCAGTGAATACAAATCCTGCACCACCCATGTCAGCAGCAAACTGATAAATCTCATCAAAAGATTGAATATAACGATAGGGTACAGAGTTATAGAAATTACCTCTATCACCCTTATATTCCAAAACCCTTTTTACAAAACTTAAATCACGTAAATCCCCATTAACAAATTCATTAGCCTCAGTAGGAGAAAATTCTGGTTCCTTGAGGTCTACACCACGAACCCAATACCCCTCTTTACGAAGTCTTTTAACCATATGACTTCCAATAAATCCACCAGCTCCAAGAACTAGTGCTTTCTTTATATATTGACTCATAAAATTATCAAATATTCCTTTTATATATTATATAAAAAAAGGAGGCTATTGACAAGCCTCCTATGGGTCAAAAACCACCCCATCTTTTATTTAATTCTACAATTAATTTATCCAACTTATCAGAAGAAACACCGGAATTTTTATTTCCTTTAGATGTTTGAAGTTTTTTAACTGCATTTTCAAGAGCAGTAAGCCTTTCCTCATTACTCTTTTGAGTATCATCCGTAGGAATTGGATGTGTATGTGATTCTAATGCTTGTAATCTAGCTTCAACTTCTACATCATACTTAGACATAGATGCCCCACTTGAAGACTTACCAGCTTTTCCTTTAATTGCCATTAATAAAATCCACTCAGATATCTGATTTATTTAGATATTTGTTAATTGAAGATCATCGGTTAAACAATCAATTACAATATCATAATTATCAAGTGGATCATCAGAAAATACTACTCCATCATTCTCATAAAACTTACGAACTTTCTTATAAAGTTTCGGGTTCTTAACGTCCAAATAATAATCTCCCGCAATTGCTCCGCGGAGAGTATTAAGGTCTCGTACCTTGAACTTACTGGTGATAGTCATTTCTTAAACTAATTTACATTCCTATTATAACGAACTTTAAGGCCTCTGTCAACCTGGCGAGTCACTCTCCAACTCGTTTTTAATCTTTGCAATCCTATCCTGAAGAACATTATATTCTTCAATACTACAACTTTTAAAATCCACACTCAATAATTCTTCATCATCTTTAACACCCTTCATTTCCGGATGAACAACATCATCACGTAAACCCCATGTAGCAAAAGCGAATAATCCACCAGACATAATTACAATAATAAAAAAATCTAAAAATTCCACATTAACCCCGGATTTCCTAATGGATCAGAAGGAACTTCTGACCTTAATATTAATAACAAAGACAGATAACAAATAACCCAAATCGAATTCAATATAACATTCTGACGAAAGAAAAACTTTCTCACTCTCATTGCTATATCAATATCACGAGCATCATCAATAGACTGTGGATCCGAATCAGCAAATCTTCTTACAAGCTGCTCCACCAAAAATGACACAAAAAAAATAATAATAAGAGGATAGAACAGAAAATTTAAAAAACTTAATATTAAAAATAAAAACTCTTTCATTTCAATCCTCATCCTTGTCTTCGGAATAAGCACCCTGTAGCCATATGCCTATCCATGCAAATCCTATAAGCAGCACAACAAGTTCTACTACTGGTGTGGCCATTCTTCCTTGTGAATCTAAAATCCAGTCCATTATATTCCTGGTAGGTTATTA
>Ga0080013_1002737_pt1 | contig 20030 bp, 18 predicted proteins | sample ETNvirenome_6_85_FD_69236 | JGI IMG/M metagenome (GOLD analysis project Ga0080013, IMG submission 69236) | Marine viral communities from the Pacific Ocean - ETNP_6_85 (SPADES assembly) (version 2) | ecosystem: Environmental > Aquatic > Marine > Oceanic | place: Pacific Ocean | collected 2013-06-19 | reverse complement strand
TCGGTGAGCGTTTTGGGGGAAAAGAAGGACATCATTGTTGCTTTAGACGTGTGCTTTGAGTGCAACCACTCGGTAGCCGGTGAGGTGCAGCTACACCACGTTGTCCCACGCTCGCTGGGTGGCTCCCGTGTGATCCCCCTCTGCTCAATCTGCCACGGCAAGGTTCACGGGAAGGAACGAACCAGCCAGATCAACATTTCTGAACTGACAAAAGCTGGGTTGGCGGCTGCTAAAGCACGCGGAGTGGTGCTAGGCAATTCGCAGTGGTGGAACTCGCAAAAGAGGGCAACGGCAGCGTACTTGGAGACTCTGCGGCCACTGTGGAGGGAGCAACTGGAAGAAGTGCGGAAAGTTAAAGCGACTGGGGTGGTCACGCTTAACGGAATCGCTCGCTGCCTTAACGCACGCGGAGTTCGAACGGCACGCGGTGGTGTGTGGACGGCGACTACGGTGAAGAATCTGTTAAGCAGAAAAGGAAGAGTGTGAATGTTTTAGGAGAGACAACCCATATGGACGCCGACCTTGGGGGGGAATACATCAGCGCACGCATAGTTCAGCTGGAGTTTTCCGGTCAAGAGCTGGCGCAAATCCTCGCCATCGAGAAGAAGGATATACCCGAAGAGCTGGCTGATGTGGTCGAGACAATCCTTGGCCCCGCCTGCGCATACAACACGTTATGACACGACGAGCACAGATGGACGCCGCTGCGCAGGAGGTGGTGCGCGTCATAATGAGAGACACCCCCAACCACGGCTGGGTCAACACAACTGACAGCTACGCCAGAGTGGACGGGCTGATCTATACCAACGCCAGCGGCTTGTCATCCCTCTCGCCGGAGCTGGTCGCCATCATCGAAATCAAGTGCCGCAACATTTCACTCGGCGATCTCTGGGCGAAGTTCAAGGGTGAACTAATGGTGGACGCCTCAAAGATTGAGGCGCTGCGATCCATCAGCGCAATGCTGTGCGCCCCCAGCTATCTGGTCAGCTACCTAATGGCCTCGGGCGTGGTGCTGAAGACAAAAATAGCGAACGACAAGGGGGAAATAATTTGCAAAAAAAGAAACGAGTTGACGGTCACGTCCGCCGGAATGAACGGCGGGCAGAAGGAGAAGGAGGTTTCATACATTAAATTAGATGGGACGGAAATCATATCGACGGAAGAGGAACAGAAAGCAGTTTGAGAAACTGCAAACCTATATCAAGCACGAAGGAGGAGAAATATGGAGGGTGTACAATCGGAACAAAGGGATGCCGGGGTTACTGCTGTCGGGGTACGGCCCGCAGTGCAGGGAAACAGCCGAGAAGCTGGCGAGACAGCTGGCCGAGGACACGGAAGGTTCGTACAAAGGTGCTTTGTAGCTGGCCACAACGGGATGGTTGGGCGTGCGGTGATCCGCCGCCTCCAGATGGAGTATGGCTACGAGGCGGTGTACCCCGGTGAGCGGACGGACTATCGGGCGATGGCCAACGTCGCCCGTGATCTGCAAATCGCCAAGCCGGACGTGGTGGTACTGTGCGCGGCAAAGGTCGGCGGCATCAGCGCCAACAACACGCAGCGTGCCGATTTCATTCGGGACAATCTGCTGATCCAGCTCAACTGGGTTGAGGCAGCGCGTCAATTCGGCGTGCGGAAGCTGATCCTTCTGGGTAGCAGCTGCATCTATCCGCGCAATGCGCTCCAGCCTATGATTGAGGAGTCGCTGCTCACCGGCACGTTCGAGCCAACCAACCAGCCGTATGCCATCGCCAAGGTGGCAGGCATCGAGCTGTGCTCCAGCTACCACCGCCAACACGGCTGCAACTTCTTTGCGCTGATGCCACCCAACCAGTATGGCCCGTTCGATAACTTCCGCGAAGGCGAGTCGCACGCTGTTGCATCGTTTCTCCGACGAGCCTACGAGGCAAGGGGTCACGGTGATGTTGTTCAGCTGTGGGGCAGCGGTTCACCCAAGCGTGAGCTGATGCACGTTGACGATCTGGCGGATGCAGTTATGTTCGCCATCGAGAGGGTGAACGCTACTGACTGTGTGGACACCGGCGGGTTTCTGAACGTGGGAACCGGCGAGGAGCGCACCATCCGCCAGCTGTGGGAGCTGATCGTTCACATCAGCGACAAGGCCATCGTCACCACATTCGATCCCGCTAAACCGGACGGCCCGCCAAGGAAGGTTATGGACTCAAGTCGGTTCAAGAAGCTGGGCTGGCATCACGCGATCCAGCTGGAGGAGGGGCTTCGCTCAACGTGGCAGTGGATGACGGCAAACTGGGAAGCCCCGACTGTTCGGCGCTGACCACCAGCAACCGACGATGAGGCACGCAGCTGAGAGCGCAGCCAACGTGGTTGTTGGTTACGTTATCAACCTCGTGCTCGTGTATGTTCTGATGCACTGGCTGGGGTATGCGATCCAGCTCCACGAGAGTGCATCGATGGGCGCGGTCTTTGCCGTGGTTGCATTCGTTCGGGGCTACTCCATTCGCCGATTGTTCCACCGTTTTGCACAAAAAAAACCCGCCAGCCTTTGACAGCTGACGGGCCACAACAACGCTGTCGAAAGGAATCAACAACGAACCAGCACCCAACACCCAGCGCTGGCCGGAGGCAAGCACAAAAAAAGCCAGCCGGTTTCCCAGCTGGCCCCCTTCTAGGACATAACTCATTAGCTCCTATATTGTGAATTGGCCTCCATCTAGGACATAACTCATTAGCTCCTATACGCCCCTCACTTGAGTATTTCCATCCGAATCTGAATCAGCCCCGCATCAGTGTGCGCCAGCTGGCGAAAGGCTGCACGAGACAAATCAATCTCGCGCCCCTTCACGAACGGGCCTCGGTCTGTGATCGTGACAACCACAAATCGCGGCCCCAGCGTACACTTGACCCGTGTCCCGAATGGCAGCTTGCGGTGAGCAGCTGTTAGCTGGTCGGGGTCAAACAGCGAACCGCTTGCGGTCGGCTTGCCCCGATACCTCTCACCGTACCAGCTGGCCGTGACCAGCCCAGCCTTGTCGCCGATTATTTTGCCGACAACCACAAGCGGGATGGCTGCGACTAGCGCAACCATCACCGCCCACTCTAGGATAACCAGCTGTTTCATATGTTGCTCCTTTCCGCTTTGGCCTTGATAGATAGCGACTCATTTTGCACGCGCCAAGGTTCGCGCTTTCGCGTTAGCCTCTTGGTGTTCCAGTTAACCCCTTTGACCACCTTCGATTTCGTCGCCATCGTGTGTCGACGTTTGCGTTGTTTCGGTTTCTGTTTCATTTGATTGTCTTTCCCTTTGATGGCAGCTCGCGCACACGTCGCTGCACGTTCCAAATATGTTCAGCCTCCATCCGGTCGAGGAACTCCCTCGATACACGGGTGAATCTGTGCGCTCGCTGAACCCCGAGAGCTATGGCCTTCGTCCTGTCAAGGTTGATTGCTCGACTCACGGCTGCACCCCCTTCGTAAGCGCATCAATAAACGATTGCGGGTCGTCGAGTGAAACGAACTCGAAACCGGCCACCGGTTCAGCTTGTCCAGCTGGCAGCCCCCAGCGCACTGCTTCGGTCAGCTTTTCAAGCGTGACTTTGGCGTCAACTGAATTGCCTTCGCTGTCAGCGCCAAGCACCACGCCCCTCCCGCAAAGCGGGGAGGGGTTGTTAGTGCCTAACACACGAGGGTCTACCCGGAAGAAATCTTTCGGCTCGTCAGTCAGCAAGCCTTCGTCATCGACAAAGGCGGCGTCTTCCTCCGGCAAATAGCAGCCCACGCAGAAACAGCGTGAACCGATTGCCGTGTTGATCTCCTCGTAGTGATCGCCGAGTGTAACCTCGGTAATACTGCGAGCCTTGGGGTCAATGATAAATCCTTTAGGCATTGAGTCTCACCTCCCTCCGGTCAGCTTGGCCGTTGGTGGTGGCCAGCTTTTTCGTTCGCCGCGACTTGCGGACTGCGATGCTCATTTTTACGGCGTGCTCAAGCGTGCCGATTCGCGTCGACATCCTCTTTAGTTCGCCTTCAGTCAGCCCCAGTCTCCTAAGTGTGCGCGGGGTGTCGATCACCACGTTGTGGTTGCTGTCGTCACGAGTGTAAACCACTCGCGGATCATTGCGAAGCGCATCGCCGAAGCGATGCACGCGGAAATGTGACGGGCGCTCCTCCTCTCGCCGCCTCACCACCGGCTTACGGTGGTGGGTTGTGCTCACCTTTCGACGTGTCGGGCGGGCGTTCGCCGTGGCTACGATCTCAACACCATCAACCAAACCAACTGCGGTGTAAAGGTCTTCCAGCTGGCTCTCGTCAACTGTTAATCCAATAAACTTACGTTTCATAATAATAATATTGCCTCCTTTCTGTTTCTAGTTTCGTGAAAAGTTTTCAAAAGGATTTTTGTCGCCTTCCATTGCCTTCACTGTCTTCGATGCAGCCTCAAGGGCCACGTCACTGGTGAACAGTGCCAGAAACTGGAGCGCATCGTGAAGCATCTCAAGCTCCTTGCATTTCTCAAGGCGCTTGCGCATTTCCTTTTTGAAGTCCGCCTCTGTGTCGGCCTTGGTGGCTGATTTCAGCGTAGTGGTGACCAGCGCGTCAATGCCCTCACTAAACAAGCGCTCTGCGCCGTTGGCCACAATACCAGCACCAAGTGCAAGCAGCGTTTTGTCGTTCTTTTCGAAGAGCTCACTGGCATTCTTCAGCGTTGTCTCCAGTGCCGTCCTATTCATTTTGTCAATGTCTTTCATTATTGTATTCCTTTCTGTTGTTGTTGTTGTTAGTGGCGGCAACAATCTCGATGCCGCCAGATTCGGTGATATGAAGATCAATCTGATCTTCGTCGTACATATACCTCGACAAGTCGGGGTCAAGTGTCAAGTGATCCGGCTCCGTCACAACTTCGCCGGTAGGTTTTGCGGTGTTTAGCATTGTGTTTTTCCTTTCTGTTGTTGTTATTGTGAGTGAAGTCCCTCACTCCATCAGCTGACTCCCATTGAATCAGCTGAAGGTGGAAGGGGTTAAGGGGTGAGCCATTGCAGCAGTGCCGCAATGGTTTCCGCGCCGAAACAATAGGCCAGCAGGCCGCCGGCCAGCAGGATCGCTGCGCCGGCTGCCTCTGTGATTATCTGGAAGGGGTGGCGTTTCATTGGACAGCCTCCCTCCCTTCGGTGAATACGCAGGCCAAGTGCTTGGTCAACTTGGGGATCAGCTCCTTGTCGTTTACGTTGTCAACGCCGCCGTCAACGCCGCACCGCGTCAGCACCACGTCGCCAGTATGGTTGATCACTTCGACGCGCTTGCCGCAACCTATTGGGGTTTGATCGCGGCCGTGCTTAACTTGTTTGAGCCTGCGGTCGTTGTCGGTGTTGCGGAGAACCGACGTGCCAAGGCCAACAGCGTACAGCTCAACGCCGTGTTGCTTTTTCCACTTCTCGAACTCTCCGCCGATTGACCAAAATTTGTCGCCGGTGGACATATCGCCGTCAGTAATCATCACTGCAACCTTGCGACGTTCGCGACGTTCGGCCATTTGAGGCAAGCCAACTCGCAGCGAGTCGGGCGCGTTGGTTGAATCTTGGTGCTTAATGGATTCAAGCTGCGACTGCTTCCATTTGCCGCGCCAGTTTTTGATAACACGCGTTTCCTCGGAAAACACAATCAACTGGTGGGGGATTCGTAGTTGATCGAAGACGGTCGACAACACTGCTGCTGTTGCTGCTGCGACGGCCATCCGCGAATCGCCCTTTCTTCGGCCCTTTTTGGGACAATCAAACCGGGCGTTCATTGAATGCGATTCGTCGATGTAGATTTGAACACAAGCGTCTAGCTTGCGCCCCTGTGTGACTCGCTGGTATACGTTGCTAATATCGTTCAGCTGGGCAATGTCTGGCAATCGCTTCATATCAACTTCACCGGCGTCCTTGAACCTCGACACTCGCGTGCGTGCGTCGGTCTGTAACGCCCTCCGCAACTTGCCAGCCAGCTGGCGAGATTGTGCCAACTTGCTGGCGATCAGCTTGGCGTGCACCGGCTTGTCCCACTGCTGAAACGGCGACGCGTTGAGTTTGCGACTGCGCTGGTTCAGCGCGTTCTTCACTCGCTGCTCGGCGTCTTTTTCGCTGCCGCTCCAATCTGTTTGAATGCGTTCCGTTTCGCCAGTGAACTGGCCGCCACCGCTTGTTCCTTCGCGCCGCTCGAATCCCTCGCCGTCGCTGTCGCTGTCGGTAGGCGTGCCGCTTGCGCTGTCGGTAGGCGTGCCGCTTGCGCTGTCGCCTTGGCTGTTGCTGTCGCCGTCGCCTTGGCTTTGGCCTTGGCTTTGGCCTTGGCTTTGGCCTTGGCTGTCGCCTTGGCTTTGGCCTTGGCTGTCGCCTTGTTGCGGCATTGCAATTGTGTGCGTCGGCGCAACTACTGTTAGGCCAGCGCGCGGCTTGAGCGGTTGACTCGGCAGCTTGCCAAAGGCAGCACAGTAGAGCGCGCGCAAGTAGGTTAACAGCGAGTCTTCTGATTGCGCTGCCAACAATCCGCGCCCTAGTACTCGCTGTGACCATCTGTCGATCAACACACGGTAGCGCGGGAATTGCTGCAAGTGGCGCACGGCGTCACTTGGCAACAGTCCTTCGCGCTCTAGGTTGGTTCTGAAGTTCCACGCCATACGCCGCTTGGCGGCTTTAGTAAGTACGAATCTTCTAGGCATTGTTTTCCTTTCGTTGTTGGGGTTATGCGTTCAAAAGTTTTTCAACTTCAGCGCGTTCACTGGGCGGCAGCGCGTCAAGCACGGTAGTCGTGAGCGCGTTGTCAAGCGTCTCCATTTGCAAAGCGGCGACGTCTTCGCCAAAGGCGTTTTTGCCCTGTATCGCTTTCGAGATACTTAACATTGTGCGCGTGCTTGGCGGCATAGTGAGAATGCCAGCGTCGTGCGCTTTTCGGAGTATGCGGAACTTATCGACGATTGCGCTGGCGTTGTTCTGGTCTAGGCCGTCAGCCGTTAAGATGCTCACCTCTTCGCGCTTGTCGAGATAGTCGGCGTAAACGAACCGGCAGCGTGTCTTCAACGCGCCACTGATCTGATGCCCACCGTACAAACCGGTTTCGTCGGTCAAGCCGTTCATTGTCAGCACGACCAAAAAGTCTTTGTGTGCCTCAATCACTTCGCCGGTTTGCGGTACGGTGATTCGTGCCGGATGACAGTCTGTTGCGGCGTTGAACATTGATAGAATCTCGCTCGCCAGCTGGTCGGCTTCGTCGAGAATCAGCACAATCCCCTCACGAATGCAGATCGGCAGAGCCTTTAAAACGACTTTCATAACGGGTGAGCCGTTTTCGACTTCGATAGTCTTTTCTGCTAACAGCTCCGACATACTTAAGCCGTCCGCGCAGCTGATCTTCAACCAGCGCCGGCCAAGCTCATTTAAAACTTGCTCGACGGGGTACGTTTTGCCCGAACCACTAGGGCCGGATACGATTAGGTGAAAGCAACTTAAAATCTGCTGCCGGATTGCTCTGGTCGTGCGGTTTTCGCGGTAAGCTCCCGCTACTGGTCTGATTGGCGGAAGGACGATTTTCTCGCCGCTCTGCACGTCCTTGACGATTCTTTGGCCAAGCTCCGTTTGGAACAGTGCGCTGGCTTGCGCTTGCAAGTCGGTTCCGGCGAACCGTTTAACCACGTCCGCAATTGCGTTCTGCATCGCAGCTGGTAAGTCCTTGGCCGCATCCGCGAACAGAGTGGGGAATATTTCCCGAGCCGTTGACTCGGCCACGTTGCGAACTGCAACTGTGTCGAGTTGTGGCGTCTGTGGCACAAGCGCTTTTTGCAGCGTTTCAAGCGCGTTGGCCAAGTCGCCGTCAGTCGCTTCAGTGACAACTTCCGGCCTGCTGTTCCGGTGTTCAATCTGACAACTTCCGGCGTTGTGGTTGTAGTTACCGTTTTGACCAATAGAGCGCAGCGCTCCGGTGTTCAGTCTGGTTCCGTCAACCGTTGATCCGTTCACGAGGCTGCGGAAGTCACTCACGTTTATTCCGTTCAGCTGAATAGCTCCGGCGTCAACGGCGTTTCTAATTTCTCGTCGAACATCTGACTGTGGCAGATGCTCCCAGCTTACATTTTTCATTGTTTTCCTTTCCATTGTTGTTTTGTTGTTGTTCAAGCGGGGTTGTCCCTCGCTCAGTCAACCGGCCCCACGGGGCCGGCTGAGTGTGGAAGGGGTTCTTTTGTTAGCTCGCCAAGTTACCGAAAGCGTCAAGCGCGGCGTTTGATCGTAAACGTCGGGCAAGGCATTTCTCCCTCAGCGCGGCGGGGATTAATCCAGCCGTGCGCGTTTACCCAAACCAGAACGCCAAACCTGTCGAGCGCTCCCGCATACCAGTCGCCGTGCCAGCTGCCGTTTTGCAGCTTCTCGTCGATAAGTATTCGGGCAACGGCTGCGTGTTCTTCGTCTGAGCCAAAGCATTTAGCCAAGCGCGGATCGTGTCGGCTAATTGTGACTGATACGCTGCCGCCACTGGTTGTCGCTTTGATCCGTGCCGGCTTGTGGTCGGTTGCGGGTAGGTTTTTGGTAATTATCGTCTGCATTGTGTTTTTTCCTCAGCTGGCGGCAACTGCGTGCCAGTGGTTAATCTCGTTGTGAACTAGATTATCAAAAAGCTCGCAGGGGATTTGGGAGCATTTCGGGCGTCGTTCTTCAACGGTGTTTGGCCAGCCAGCGCACCAAGTTGAGATGTGCTTGCTTGTGGTGTTGCTGATCCCGTCCGTCAATGAATGAGGGTCAACTGTAAATAGCTCCTCACCTCGCGCATTGTAGGCGGCAACTGGGGTTTGATAGCTAAACAAGACAGCCAGATCACCGACGTGCAGCTCTGTTTGGTTTGCTGCGATTTGCGTTATTTTCATAATGTTTCCTTTCGTGTTTTGAAGTGGGGTTGATTCCCTCACTCAGTCAACCGGCTCCAAGCGGGGCCGGTTGAGTGTGGAAGGGGGGGGGGTTGTGTGGCAGCTTGGATTAAGCTGCGTTGCCGTGTTTGTCCAAGCCCATCCGCTCGCGGATTCGTGGGTCTTTGCGGACTGCGGCCAAGCATTGTTCAAATGAGCGGCCATTGCCTTCTGCGCTGTGTTCCAACAGCATTGCGGCTTTGAATTCGCAAGGGCGGTCGTTGTTGCTCTGCTTTAGCTCAGCAAGGTTTTGCGGAACGGTTGCGGCTGGTGCGGTGAATTCGAAGTGTGCTTGTGTCATTGTGGTGTTTCCTTTCGTTGTGTTTGTGCGGGGCGTGATTGCTGCCGCATATAGTCTTAGCTCGACAGATCGGGCCAAGGTGTCAAGCTGATCAGCTATGGGTCAAATCGACTGGGAGCTGGGCCGGCGTTTGTACATTCGCGGCGAATCAATGGGGGCAATCGCGGGTAAGCTCAGCTGCAATAAATCCAGCGTTTGCCGGCGTGCAAAGGCGGGTCAATGGGAGCGGGCCGAAGTGGCGTTGCGTGGGGTTGCGGGCGGCGGCGTAAAGTTGCGTTCTGGTGGCGCTGAATTGGGCGAGGCTGGGGATGTGTCGGGAAGTGGTATTAAGTTAAGACTACAAGCGGACGTCTCAGCGGCGGTTGGTGCGCTCGAACAGCTGCCGCCAGCTGATCTGGCGCTGCATCAACTCGCTATGCGCGAAAGGGTTGCAGCTGATGTGACTAAGCGTGCGTCAACTCTGTTTGACATTGGCGGGCAGGATCAAGCGCTGGTAAATATTGCGGTGCTAAGTCAGTTACCGGATGTTGTCGAAGGTTGATGTTGAACCGGCGTCTATTGTATAGTATGTAGGCGGCCGGATTTGCTGGTTTGCGGCGTTCAGCTGGCCCCACCCCCCCCCTTCGTGCCTCCCCTTATATATAATATGACCCCACACAATTTTTCTATAAAATCCACTGCAACCCCCTCTTCTTTACCGCGTTATCATATACCGTGGAACACAGGTGAACGGGTACACCGCCCGAAGCGCGGAAAGGGCTCTTACCGAAGACGGCCTAAATTTACCCGGTGAGTCCCTACCACAGCTCGCTGGCTGTCATCACCCTGTTCAAGTTGGAAAATGCCGTGAGCACCCCTTTCTGTTTCGTTATGACTTGCCAGCGTGTGTGGGTCGGAGGACAATGTTCCCTGTGAGTGCTATTGATACAGAGAGGAAACCCAGAGGCCCGCATTATGGTGCGGGGAAGATGGAGTGGCCGGTGCAGTTATCATTGACACACGGGGAGGCGCGGGTTTTGCAGCGGTTATTGGGGGAGGTGGTGGCCTTGCGTCAGCTTGAGGGTCGGATTGAGGGGGATGATTATGTATTGATGTCCGGTATGCAGCGGAAGATAGCCAAGCAGCGGAAGAGGCCGGTGCTGTTTCTGACAAATTGAGCGAGCGGGTTGAGATACACTGTCCGCGCTGCAAGGGGCGGCGCGAGATGGATGCTGAGTTGGTGGAGTGGAAGAAGCCACGGCATTCATTGCGCGGGTTGAAGGGTGTATGTCCCGACTGTGATGGTGTTTGTATTAAGTTTATTGGTAACACGCCGTGGGAAGGGGGGCGAACACCGCATAAGATTCGGGACAGACGGTATCGTGCTCGCAAGAAGCAGCGTGAACTGTATGACGTGGTAGAGAACTTGCCCCCGATCAAGGTATGTTATATCAGCGAGTAGCTTCTCTTTATACATACACCCTACAGGGGGTGTGGGGGGTAGCGTTAACGCGACTATAGTAGCGTTAGCGCGACAGTTGTCGCGTTAATGCGACTCCTTACATTAAGGAGTTGCTGATGCCCCAGTTTTCGTCTTCATCCTCGTCATCTTCGTCATCTTCGTCTTCGTCGAAGATTCCGTAGGCATCTAGGGCGAGGTGGGCGCTGTGCATATGGAGGATACCGATAAGTTCGTGGTAATAGACACTGCCTTCCTCGACGTATCGTTCGATGAGTGCGCCGAGCAGCGTGTCAAACTGCCCAGCTCCGTCGCTCATTCCATTGTTTCTTTGTACCACTTCTGCGCCCTTTCGAGAATATCCTTTTCGGAGTTGGTTAGGGTTCCGATAAACTCTTTTTTGAATTTCTTGACCCGCTGGAGTGGTTGAGATGCGGTGATGCTGCGCTTGGCGGCTGATTTGGTTCCGCCAGCCTCGATATATCTGTCCCACCACGTCTCGGCAGCTCCTTCGTCGCCCCATTTTTTGGCCTTTTTGTAGTAGTAAAGTGCGTCACCCTTGTCGGTGGTGGTGTTTGATCCCGTTTCCCCTTCTTTCAGCTCGTAAAACTGGTGTTCCTTTGCCTTGATGTAGTAGTAGGAGGACTCGCCTACGTCTGTGGTGTATGCAACGGCACGCGACAGCGACTGCACCGCTGACCCGCCGCCGGTTACGCCGGTGCTGGGGTAGTTTTGGGCCAGCCCCCACACAGAATTAACGCCCATTGTCCACCAATTCATCTCAAGGTTGTTTAGAGCGTACTGTGCGCGGCTGCGCATTGGTGTTAGTTTTGTTACATCTGGGTAAAAGCTGGCTTTTATGCCCAATTCAAGCGGAACCTTGATGAACGGATTGAATCCCCCCACCAATCTGTCGGCTGGCCCCCTCCAAAACTCCCCCTGTGTCCAGTAATCGCCCAGTGCGCCTTCAGCTGTCTCATCACCAAACGCAATATCGGTGGCGGTGGAGTGAATGCTGCCGGCCCCGAACCATTCCAGCGCGTCGGAGAGTGCGCCTTGCATACGCAGTGAGATGACACGCCCTTCATCGGTGGAATAAAGCAACAGGTGTTGCTGGTTGCGTGCATCAATCACAAGCTTGTCCTCTTCGTCTGCGAATCCGAGTTCAACAATCATCTGGTTCCACATATTGATGAACATAGGCAACGTATTGGCAAGTACGGCGAACTTTGCGGTGTTGATCCCTATCTTTTTTGCGCCAACAGACGCCAGCCTGCCGCCGGTTCCCACCTTGTCGCTCTCAAACTTAGTGTTTCGCATCATACGGACGTAGCGGGGGGCGTTGATTTCCATCCAAGACCAGAATGGCATCAAGTGTTTGCGAATCCAGCGACCGCCCACTGTGATTGCGCCGTAGTCGCCCAATAATTCGCGTGCCATCTTGGCGGCTTTGTCGTTATTGTCTGGAATAAGGGCGAGCTGGTTGGGGCTGGAGGCTCCGACCACGTTTGCGCCGGCTCCCAGCTTGTCAACGAAGTAGCGATAGGCGGCAAGTCGAAGGGTGTCCTCACGGACTTGGTTGATTGTGGCGACTTTCTTTTTGTACCCCTCTGTGAACCTCTTGTACCACTCGGATTTCTTCTTTAACCCGCCAGCTGGGTCGCCAAACAGCGCGTCGGTGGCCACGTCCGGCTTCATCTCTGCCAAGTCTTGCAGGAAGTAGCCGGAGCCGAGCACGCCTTTGCTTATCATCTCGTCCATATCGGCTGGCAGCGGCTTGTTGTTGACGTGAAAGTCGTACAGATCGCGGTAGGCTTGGGGTGCGTAATCCTTTGCGATCTTCGGGTCGTAGGCGAAGGCAACGTCGAAGTCACCCGTAAGGTTGTTTAGTTCATACTTAATGAACCCGAGCGGGTTGTAGAGTTTCCAGTATTTCCAAGCTGCCAACACTCCGCCCTTCAGACCGGCCTCAATTTTTGAGTCGGGGAAGAGCTGTTTCTCCGGCTTGAGGTTGTCCAGCTGCTTGGCAATGTTGGCGGGGATGACCCATTCCTCCTTGCGCCCACCCAGCACCAGTTGGGCGCGTAGTTCCTTCTTGCTGATCGTGGTGGTGTCGCCTTCGGCGGCTTTTTCGTACCACGCCAGAAGGGCGCGATCCGTGGCAACGGTTCCCTTGTAGAGAAAGTTTCCCTCTTCCGGCTGCCAGATGGCCACCTCCTTGTTCTCGGAGGCCAAGTGACGCCAAGTGACATACTGGTCGCCAAGCGCCCGCTTGATGGCTGCGGTTCGCGCTTGAATGGTCTTGAAGATCAAGCCCGCTGCTCCGGCCCCATTGGAATTGGTTTCCATTAGGTGCTTGAGGAACAAAAAGAAATCTGGGTGGTTGGTTCCGTCCAGCAGGCTTTCGGCCACCTCATCGAAGCGGCTGTCGTACACCAGCTGATCCTTCTTGAGTAGTGTCTCCAGCATTCCACGCGCCTTGCCGAGCGACTGGTTGAATGGCTGCATAAAGGCGTCCATATCTGTCACCACTTTCGCAAGGTTTGTTTCGTTTGTCTGCTTGGCCTGCTGCTTGAAGCTGGCTTTCTGGTCGAGAACCTTCTGCAATCGGGCCAGCGTCTCGTGGGTGTTGATAAGGGCGTACCCTTGCATCAACACTTCCTGCTCCGAAGCGATGTAGTCGGTGACATAATCCTTCGCGCTGCCCTTGCGCTTGCGTTGGAAGCCCACCCGCTTGGTGCGAACATCGCTTTGGCTTAATTTGTTTTCACCCTTGGCGGCTCGATACTCAACCGTGATGCGGTGGAAATACTGTTCGGCATCATTGACCGTATCGGGCAGCAGCTTGCGCTGAATCAAGTTCTTGCGGAGGTCATTGATGATCACATTGCGCCGACTCAACGCACGAACAACCTTTGAGTTTTCATCAAACAACAGGTCGCCCTCAATCTCGGCCAGCTTATCACTGACTTCCCTTGGGCTTTTGTATCCAAACGGCAGCTCCTTGTCGGTGTATAAGCCATCCAGTATGGATCGCTGAAGGTCGCGCAGTGCCAGCACGTTGCTAAACATCTCGTACTGTTCCGGTGTCAGCCCGTCTGTGATTGCCGTTATGTCCCTAGCTGCCCTTATTTGAGCCAGCTCCGGCGTGGCTTCAAATTGCCGCAGGATTTCAACGGTATGCCCGTGCTTGCCGGGGTCGATGTGGGCGTACTGTCTGGTGATACCCTTGAGGAAGCCAGCCGTGTCGGCTGCCATTTCCTTGGCCTTTTCCAGCCAGCTGGTTGAGGTGTCCGCTGCCTCGCGCATCCTGCGCTTGGTTTCGTCGGAGCGGGTATCGGTGCGCTTGATCCTTTTATCGGAACGCTCCTCGTCAGTAGCGCGGTGTTGGCGTGCGGCGTCTGCCGTCAACTCATCAGCTCTGGTGCTGACTTTCTCAGCCAGCTCGGGGGGGAGCGAAGCGGATGTGATCTTGGCTGGTTCAACAATGGGCTTCTCCCTTGGCGGGTTGACAATTCTGCCCTCCTCGTCTCGGGCCAGAGGCGGCAACCCAAGCAGCCTGCGTATGTTGTTGTTGGTGATGTCCGAGGCAACCCGAATGATCTCGCCCTCCGGCGTCTCCTCCACGCTCAACGGCCCGCTGGGTCTTTCGCTCGGTTCGGCAATCCGCCCACGCTTCAGCTCCGGCTTTGGAAGGGTGACGGGCTTTTCCTGCTCCGCCTCTTGGATGCGCTTGGTGGCGCTTACAATATCAAATGCCTGCTGGTACTGCCTTATCTTCTGCTCAAGGGGCAGCGGCAATTTTCTTCCGAAGCGCAGTAGATCGAGGTCGCGGTTTACGGCCAGCTGAAGCGCCAGCTTTTCCTGCAAGCTGTCCCACAGCTGCTTGGCTCGCTGCCTTGAAGTGCCGTACTTCTGTGCATAGCGTGTGAGCCACCCGTATCGGAAGTTATCTTGAAAGCCAGCCTCCAGCATTTCGTTATCCGCAAAATCCAAATGCTTGGTTGCCTTCTCGATGGCGTTCACAACCTCGTCATCCATTATCTGGCGATCTGGCGTACTGGCCAGCGGGTCTGCCACAAGGTTGCCAACGGTGGATGTGCCGCCCTCGCTCCCCTCAATGGGCATATCCAGTGTCACCAGTCCCTCGCCAGACTCGATTTGTCGCTTGGTCTGTCGCTTGGACATCTTGCGATAGTCAAGCATCAGCTTAACGGGGTTGAAATTCACATTGGCCAGAGCCTTCTCGTCGGAAACCTTTGAACCTTTTGAGGCCACGCGCTTGCGTGCTTGGTTAAGGAGCCGGCTGTATATGAAGAAATGTGCGTGATCCCTTTCGATGTCACTTAAGTTGGGTTCCTTTTTGACGTGCTCGTGGGTTTGGATGTAAAGCATTTCCACGAAGGAATCCGGCAGGGGAACTTGGGTGTTTTCCTGTGGCGCAATGAAGACCGCATCCGAGGCGGGAATGGTTGTGGCGCTTTCGCCGCGCATTGTGTTGTCCAGCTGCCGCAGCTCGACTTGTGCCATCGCGTACAGCCCAGCCATAAAGTCACCTTGGTTGTGGTCAAACCGGTTTTCTGGATTGTCCTGCTTCTCGTACTCGCGTGTATTCAGCTCAACCTTTTTTGAGTCGTAGCTGCCGGTTAGGCTAAACTCGCCCTGCGACGCCGGCGTGATGATTAGCTGCGCATTGTCTATCCTTGGGAAAGAGACGCGCTTGTTCTTCATCAGCCGCTGCATACGGCGCTTGAGTTTTGCAACCCCGATTGAGTGGGCGGTCTTGCCGCGCCACAGCCCGTTCCACCAGCGCACAATTGTGTCCAGCCATCTGGCTGTCCAAGTGTCGGACTCCGCCTTTTTCCTAAATAAATCCTCATTGATTCTGCCAGTGAGCTTCCGCTGCAATACAATGCGCGTGTACTCCTCGGCAATATGAACCTTGTCGCCCTTCAGCTGTTCGTCTCCGTAGTAGTAGAGCGTCTCGGCAGTTTCCCTTGCTGACATCTCGCTGAAGATGCCGGTCATCATCTCCTCGTAATACTGTGTGAATGAACCGTTGCGCCCCGTTGAGTTCCACTCGTGCCAGATGGCAAGTCCGTTGTAGTTGTGAATGATTTCCTCGGTGACGATGCGCTCGATGTCGGCGATTCCTTCCGCCTCCATTGCAAGCAGCAGTTCCGGGTTGAGGTGGATGGAGCCAAAGTCTCCGCTGCGTGCGCCACTGAATGCCGGCACACCCTCGCGGCGGGAGATGAAGATGTTTCGCACCTTTGCGCCCCCCAGCTTGCGCTGCACCCTTGGGATAATTTCCTTTATTCGCTCAAGCAGTGCCTTCTCTGCGTCCGTGGAAGCAGGGGGCAGTGCGACCCCGTTAAGATACTCGGCTGGGGCGGTGGCAAACGGCATTTCATCCGCGCCAGTTTGACCCTCGATACTCTCCTCGATGGCGGCCTGCGTTACCCGTCTGCTCGCCACCAAATCCTCGACACTTGTGGCCGGAATCTCCCCTTCGACTGGTTGAAAGTTTTCAAGGTGAAGCTCGCGGCCAGATACCACCGTAGCGTCGTACACCCCGTAGTACGCCTCGACCTGCTCCCGTGTTCTGTTGGTGGGGGCGGCAACAACGGTGAGGGCATCGGCATATTTGTCCCACTTCGATGCATCAAGCCGGCCAACATCCACCACCTCCATCTCAATTCCGTTCGAGGTAAAGGTGTCGCCAATTCTCAACTTGACCGCTGGGACAGCGACCGATGTTTTGCTTTTTTCTTTTTGTAGAGTCTCAATCAGCGGGACGCGCTTTTTCTTAAACTCCTTATCCTTCTTGGCCCGCTCGACCCTTTCCAGCCTGCGGTGAATGGCGTTGGCAACAGATGCCCAGAAATCATCCGGTGTAGCATCTTCCGACAGAAACCCCTCCTGCTTGGCGTTGTCCATCAGCTCGTCAATGCGGTTGGTGGTTGTCAGCTTGCCCTTGATTCGCTCAACGATTGCAGCAGCCTCCCTCGGGTAACGCCTTGCCAGTTCGTTAAGGGCTTCAACAAAGCCGTCAATGCCGTCGTACTCCGGCGGCAAACCCTCGGTTGTTATTTTTTGGGTTGCCTTGTCTATTGGCAGCTTGATGCCACGAACCTTTACCAGCTGGTTTTCGTCGGAGAGAATATCAAGCGCCTCGCCTTCCTCAGTGTTTGTGGAGAAGAACTCGCTGGTGGTTTTGCTTCTATTGTCTTGCAGCTTTTTTGCGCTGTCGCTGACGGTGTGACCCTCGACAGCTTCAAGGTATATTTCCGACCCCAGCTCCGTGACCAGCTGCTCACGATCCACGCCCAGAACTTTGGCGGCCTTGTCCAGCTCGGCTAAAAAGTCGGCGTAGGCTTTGCCATCCTTCACCTTGTTCGCTGGGGGCAGAACACCTTGAAATCTTCCGCGCCTTACCCTCCACCCAAACCGCATATGTTTGCGCAGATCGCCGGGGGATTTGGCCACCGCTCGCAGTTTCTCCTTCAGCTTGTCCCTTACAAGCTGTTGCGCTGCGGCGGGTTGTCCCTCCTCGGCGGTCGGCGCGGTTGGTTCTGTTGGGGCAGCTTCAGCAGCCGGAGCAGCCGGAGCAGGAACAACAGCTGGAACAGCTGGAGCAGGCTGCTTATGGTCAGCCCTGCGAGCGCGGGCGTCGTTAATAACCCCCTGCCATTCTTCCGGTTTATCCTTGTACCTCTCTGTCCACTCCTTGGCCTCTGCGAGTTCCTCATCGTAATATTCTTTTTGATCTGCGGTAAGGTGAGTGAGCACCTCCCTGCGCTCCTCGGTGACGAGATTGATGGGTTCCAGCCCAGCCTCCTCTGCGGCGACATCTGATATAAGGTCGTCCAGTTCCACCTGTGTGGTTTCGGCGAACAGCTCTGACTGGCCCGCCGTATCAACTACTGGGGCTGCCTGCTCTGTTGGGGCGGTCGGACTTTCGTCCAGCGTTGCAACGTCTGCGTCCCGTTCCGCCTCGGCAACTTGTTGCTTTAGCTCGTCTGTTTCCTCGACTGCCGGCAGCTCCTCGTCAGTTTCTTCCTCAAGGTTGACTGCGAGCTCGGCGGTTGGTGCGGCAGTTTCAGCAGGGGTGGCGATTGGTGTGGCTGGGGGTTCGGCGGGTGGCGCGGTGGGTTCCGATTTTGCGGCTTCTTCTGTGACCCAGCCTTCGGGTGTGAATCCCATTGTCCCTCTTGCACCCAGCTTGGATGCGGTCAGTGGGGCAACCTCGTGCAACTCTGCTGCCTTGTCAGCTCGTCTCAGTCTAAGGCCAACGGCGCTGGACATAAGGCTCAACAGTACACCGGCTGTTCCCCCAACAGTCGCATCTTGTTCAAGTTCTGCTAAAATTTTTCTGTCTGGGTCGTATTGTAGTATGTTTTTGGCAATAACATCACCGGCTCCGCTTTGGAAAATTTCTTGCACCGCTTCCTCAAGCCCCTCCCTGCCGGCGCGAACGAGCGCCTCTTTCCACTTAATTGACGCCGCCTTACCGCCAAGGCGGTCTAACCATTTTTCGATCGGAACAATCTCGGAGACGCCTACTCCGGCATTCAGAAGAAACGAGGCAAACGCCTCATTGTGTGTAGCTCCTTTTGCGATGGCATCTTTGTATCCAACTGGCCCGTTGACGGACGCACCAAGTGACCCAACAGCAAAAGTGCCTTGCCTTCTTGCAATTTTCTGCGACCACAAACTCGCTGTTTTTTCGCCAACTTTTTGGCCAATCGCTTCCGCCAGCTCTTTTGGAGCTCCCTTTTTCAAGGCAGCTTCCGTGGCTGTTTTTGCGGAACGCTTTGCAAGTTCGCTGCTTCCCTTTTTTAGCCCACTAGACAACAGATTTTTAATACCAAACCCACCCAATATGAACCCTATGCCCGAGCCAAGGGCGCTTGGCAACTGGGTTGACCAAAACCCGTCTCCCATTAACCTTTTTTCATCCTCGGAAAATTCCGGAGTAATGGCTGGCACAACGCTTTCGCGTATTATTTTCGAGAACGACCCTAACAATGTTTCGTCTGGGTCTGTAATGTCATCCCAGCCCGTGATTCGGTTCAGTTCGGCAGTTGCTATGGCAATAGATTCTGGGAGGCCGAGGCCAGTATCGGAAAGGGACTTAACAAATGATCCGTATGCCTGCTGAAATTCTTCTCCAGTCGACAAAGATGTGTAGTCTTTGTGGTTTGATGCAAACTCATCATCCTTTTCCAACAGTTTTGGATACTTGTTGCCAAGTCGGACGGTCAGCTGCTTGTCGGGAATAGCATCAAATTCTGGATACAGTTCCCGAACCTTTTGAAGAGTTGAGGATGGCATCGTGTTAAATATCGTTAGGGTCTATTGGAACACCATTGACATTTCTAATGCCCTCAATAGCTTGCCACGCTGCCTCGGCGGCCTCTTGGTTGAAGCCGTTGTCTTGGTCTATGAACTTCGAGATGTTTTTCTCAAACCACTCCGTTTTCCTTTGTTGTGGTGTAAGCTTCCTTGGCGGCACTCCCCATTGAACCTGTCCCTTGGTGAGTGGATCAACCGACTGTGCGGATGTGGGCTGGAGTCCTATACCTCTAAACCCATATTGCTGGTTAAGGTTAGCCACAGACTGTTTTGCTTTAAGAAGGTCTTCATAGCGATAGCCCCACGTCCCGTTTTCGTCTCTGTTAAGGATTTGCCAAGCATTTTCTCTGGCCCACTTAAAGCCCTCGATGTATTCTTTTTGCATTGCCTCGTCGTGCGCTGTCTGTTCTCTTGCCAGCCTTCCTGTTGCTTGCATTCCAGCAGCGTTCTTTTGGAACCCAAGTGCGCGTTCGTGCTGTGTTTTTGGTAGGCCGGGAGGTATGGGGGGAATATTTCCGTCGCCTTTCCAGCGGGACAAAGTGACCTCGTACCCAGTTACCACATCTCCAAAATCTTCCTCCTCTTGTGCCAGCCGCTTTTCTTCTTGGTTAAGATGTTGCACTCGCTTGGTGGCAGCTATGCGGTACTGATTTTCAATGACAGCTTGCTCCTGCCTGTGGGTAAACTCTTTCTGGCTGAGACTGTAGTTGTCTTGCGCCAACTTATGATTCAGATCAAACTGTCTTGATCGCTCGGCGAGATTGGTTTTGAACTGCTGCTGTTGTTGCCGCTGGTTTGAAACCCTCAGCCCCAGCTCCGCTCCTTTGTAAAACTCATCCATCATAACTATAAATCCTTTTTACCAACCGGGGGGCAATGTTGATGGCCTAGCGCCATAAGCCGTGCCACCACTGCCGGTGAACCGGTGCATTGTCTGGTTGGCTGGGCCAGCTACCGTAGCTGGGGAACCACTGCCCCCGAACATTTTACCCATTAAGCCTCCGATACCTCCGCCACCACCACCGCCGAAC
>Ga0080013_1002736_pt1 | contig 20031 bp, 12 predicted proteins | sample ETNvirenome_6_85_FD_69236 | JGI IMG/M metagenome (GOLD analysis project Ga0080013, IMG submission 69236) | Marine viral communities from the Pacific Ocean - ETNP_6_85 (SPADES assembly) (version 2) | ecosystem: Environmental > Aquatic > Marine > Oceanic | place: Pacific Ocean | collected 2013-06-19 | reverse complement strand
TTTCATCACATTCAAATCAATATTCAAAGGATTATTTCTTATCTCGCCAAAAAGTTTTTCTAAATTCACCATCGCCTCATAGGTTGCAGGCTTGTCCATGTTATGGAAAATCCATTCAACAATATCACACTTAACTTGTGAATATTCTTTTAAGAACCATTGGGGGATAACATCATAGGCGCACACATTACCCGGGTCTACCTTAGACACCACTAAGGCATTTTGAAATGCTCCCTTTCTAGATTGTAATTTCTCCCACTCTTCTCTCAAGTGTTCAGGACATACTTCTTCCAACGACTTCCCTAAAGCATACAACTCTACATACTCGATGGCATCATCATGAAATTCTGGTTTATAATCCCATGTGATGAACTGATCTTCAGTTCTCTGCTCTTTAATTTCCCCGTTGTAATAATATCCTAAACACTCTTTCTTTGAATCTAAAACTGTAAAAACATTATCCGCTCTGCTCATGGTACCGTCGCTTTCTCTTAAACCTAAATGATCCTCTACGATAATCAATGGCCTCGTCAACCGCCAATCTCGTCATCTCTTTATTGATGAATTTAAGTGCCGACTTCTCACTTGAATAGGTAAAAAAATCACTTGCTTCCTTCACCACATGATCAAACTTGTGCTGGTTCCAGTCGCGGTTAGTTTCTTTAGCCCTAATATAAGCGTAAAGGCGGATCCAAAATAGATCATCATATCTGTCGATATAGTGCTGCGGGTCTAGTTTAGCACGTGGGATCACTTTTGTCAAGCTAATTCTTCGGTTCTTTATTTCCCGTACAGTGGGAACACGAACGACTGGAAAATCGGTGATAAAAAAATTATAAAACTGGAACAGCAAAGACTTAAGACTAGGGAGGTCGACCATATAAGAGGTATAATAATACTTGGTGAAGAGGGTATCCAGTTCCACATCATACTTGTTCATATTATCTTGCATTCGTGGATACCCTGGTAACGCTATTAACCTCCAGGGGGCATTCTTATCCACCGCGAACCCATGTCGATTTGCTATATCTCTATATAATTCAAAATTCATATTATTCATAAAGTCATTTGCCTTAACATTATCTTCTCCGTGTTTATAATCCCCACTAAATTCAATTACCAACCCACTCATAAGGGGGGAGGCATACTTGCTCTCGATATATTCAGTCTTGGTAAACGGAATAGATAAAGTAACCCGATCAATTAATCGCGTGAACGCCTCAATAAAACCATCAAAGTCTATAATGTCATTTCCCACGTCAGGGTTGGAACAGTAAGGAAAGACAGAGCGCTCATAAAAAGATTGAGCATATTCAGTATATTTTTTATTTACACTTACCCATCCCTTTGTGGGAAAAAAGAGAGTCTCAAAAGGGGTTCCCTCTAGATTAAAAAAATTATCTCTGCTCTCTTGATAGCGCATGGCAGCGCGGAATCCTTCATAGGCATCAGCCACAAAGTCTAGAACATAGACGGGTTTATCCCCCGTTCCTCGCAGTTGTTTAAGGCGCGCCTCAGAAGGATACACAGTCTCTCCTAGTGTATTAACGCGCCCATACTTATTATCCTCATACCAAAAATCTACAGTGCGAAAATTCCTCAACCCCGCTGGATATTTTTTTATATACTGCGTCCTCTCCTCAAAGGAGGCACTGGCAAATAATTCATTTGATCCAAAAGTAGCTTCCATTAGGGATACCTGTGCGAAGGCGCATTATTGTCAATAGGGTTTTGGGACATATCATGGGAGGCGGGGTTGCCCATCGATATCACCAGTTGGTTCGTCCGATTGGCACGATCCCATTCCGCTTGAGTGAGGGTGGTGGGGACGCCGTTAAGGACAACTACAATACCCCCTATAACCACACTCTCGGTTGTGGTGATGGCAGTTGTGGGCGCTGGTGGCGTGCCACTTAACCCCCCTAAACTCTGGTTGATGGGAGCGCTCTGGCCCCCTGGCCCTATCAGGCGCGTTGCAACACCGGTTTGACCATCGAACACTTCCGTGCCTGGCGCCGCTCCTTTGATCGCGGGGGCTGTTTCACCTGCATCGGCGGACATGTCCGCCGATGCCAACGCATTGGCGAGAACCGAATCCTCTTCGTTTTCGGGTTGGTCGTTGGCAGCGGCAGTGTTACTGGGATCATAATTGGGCGCGCCCGTTTCCGGCACATTGTTGGCGGCCGCAGTTTGTGCACTGTCCACATCACCCACCTCGTCAGAATTGGAAGAATCAGAAATGTTCCCCCCCGCATTCATATAGATTGAGTAGTCAAACCCGGCGTCGGCCTGCGGTTGATCAGGCGCCTCTGCGTTGGTTGGATCTGGGAGGTTGCCATAATATTCAAACATACAGTCCAAGGTCGTCTCTAGCGTTCCCATCTCTGCGCGGGTCGAAACTTTATTAATTAAATAAAAACCCCCTAAACCTAATTTCCTTGCTAATGAAAGACGAGCGTGGGGCGAACCAAATCCTATGAGTGCTGGATTGAGATACACATATTGTCCCGGTTGCCAAAACCCCGATCCGAATAATTTGACGGTAGCATTGTAGGGTTCTTTAATTGCGCCGATTCCAGTGTCCCCCGTATTATATGCTTTCATAATGTTCCAATCTCTAATCTCGCTCTTGTTAGTTCGCTGAAAATCTATAGTCTTAACAATGCCGGCATCTACACCTATTTTCAAATGATAGATGCCTTCGCGACGGTTCAATGCTTCATCCACTTTGGTAGACGCATAAGGAAGTTTACTGGCGGATATGACAAGATACTGTCTGAGGGAGTCGTCGCGCCCTTTGAATGGCGGCCGCATATCTATCCATACCTGCGCTTCGCCTGTTGCCGGATCGGGTTCGCAGGGACTTTGCGAATACATATAACCTGATTTTAAATGCTTATTCTTCCCTACCATGATGGCGCGCCTGATCCTATTCCTTTCATTAAAGAGGCGCTGTCCATCCTTCCCCAATTCGTCTGCTTGGCGCGCTACTAAACTTCCCATCACCAGTTCGCTAACAATACTGTTGAGATAGTTTTTAAAAGTCCAAACCGTATTCCCATTAATAACATTTTTTGTAAACCAAATACTATAAAAATCAAGAGAGATAGGAAGGAAAGCCAAATTGGTGGTGCCTTGACTCTGGTTGATAATTTCGAGTCTATCCGGTTCTTTGCTGAGATCCAATCCAACGAGCGCTTGCTTAAACTTTTGAAGATCAAGATACTCGTAATCACCCAATACTATTTCAAATTGATCTGCGGTATCTGCTTGCTCCCGCTTTTCGGTGGTGCCCCTACCCGGCAGCGCTTGAGATATAAAGTTTATAAGGTCGCCCAGAAAGAAAAAATTGATTCTTTTATACCCGCGCTTTAAAGCTTTTTTATTATAAAACTTCTTACTGATGGCGTTCGCCATCTGGCCAGGGGATGCACTTTGTGTCTTTGGGTTTATGAGATCGCTTACTTGCATAAAAAGATCGGCAGAATTGGCACCTACTGCGCCTGCTTTTGCACCATTGGGAGGGAGGGTGCCGTTCTCCCACTGCTTGGGAGAGATGTCCACACTATGCATGCGTCCTGTCTGAAGTAAATTTTGAATAAATCTCCCATAGTTAGACACCCGCAGGTGCCTCTTTTGCTTATTTATTTCTTCCTTTAGTTTCTTAATCTGTTCCAACGCCTTATCTTTCTTTTTTTGCTCTTTCGATTTTGCCTGTTCGCTTGTGGCATTTTTTATCTTACAATTAATACCATCGGAATCACTGATATCTTCTTGAAGATCCTTGGCGGTTTGTTGTATTTTTTTAATCTTCTGGGCAATCACATTTTTCCCTTCCGCAGATAAATTAAAAACATCCGAAGCGTAAGTATCTGCCAGTCCCTCATAGCGTGCCAAATATGAAATGTCCAAATCAATGGTTCCATTCTCACGAAAAGAAAATTTATGCTGCTCTAAGTAAAGTTGCATCACCACTTCCGATTTGTTTAAAGCTTCCTTTAAGGCGCGCCCACGTTCTTCGCTGCCCAGTCCAAGTATATTCTCTTGAGGATATCTATATCCCACTCTTGCCATCAACGAGTAATCGGATAAAGTAGGGGGGGTAGTCTTGGTCTTGCTTTGTTTAACATTTTCCTCGGGCGTGTTTCCTTCATTGGTGTTTACGCGAGGATCCGTGCACTCCGTTTCATTGACATTTAAATTGCCCGCTCGTTGAATAATTAAATCTGACCACCTCATCCCAGGTCCGGCGGAAGATTCTATCAGGTCGGAAAAAGTTTTAAAATGTAACTTGAGAGTCGCTCGCAATGTGCGTGGCGCGGTGAAAGGATCAGTTCCTGTCGAGTGCCACTCAAAACTCTTAAGTCCGACACCAGCACCCATTGCACTGCGTTCCGCAAGCGCGTCATTAGGGCGAATATGATCTTGAAACCGAAACTCACTCCAGTCGCCGGCTAGCCAGCTGACCTCATTGCCTTCGAAGATATCACTGCCGGCTTTAAGGCGGTACTTATAAAGTCGAATGCTGGGCACTAAACTCGACAATTCAACGGGAGTAATATTCATGAGGGGACCTAAGCTCCGGCTCGAACTCATGGTGTTAACTAAATTCCCTTTCACATTGGAAATAAGAATTAAATTACTAAACCTATCCCACTTATTGCCGTCGCGTTCATGCTTCTTTGCTGCTGCCTCAATGCTTTCTGAAAGCGGCGCCATGTTTTTTAATAGATATCCCTGCTCCGTTTGCCTCTTCTTCCGTGCTTCTCCCTCATCAAATTTAAGGCGGGGGCGCACACGTCCATGAATGTCAGGATTGACTTCGCAGTGTTTGCGTGCTTGCTCCTCACATATGTCAACGGCGCTCTGGTTAACCCAATTCTCCAATCGGAGGAAGCGGTTCCACCTAGATCCAGATGCAAGACATGCTTCCCAATCGTCTTTCCATTTTCCTGTCTTAGCCTTCTCTATGCAAGCGTCGATATACTTTGCCGTCTTTATCTCCGCAGCAGTAGGTTTCTTGTCTTCCCCTTTATCACCGCCGGCGCTCTTAAACTTATAGGCACTATATCCCGCTGGGGGTGGTCCCATAACCATCTAATCTACCCTCCTTATGAACCAGTCTGCATGAGAAGTGGCAGAACAGCATCTAGTGGTTGAGGGATAAGCAGACTCTGGCCTGGATATATATTTGCCTCGGTGGGTCGTCGGTTAAACCAAGCAATAACCCACCACAGAGAAGGATCTCCATAGTATAAAGAGGCAAGTTTATAGTATTTATCTCCACTCTTCCATATATGACTAGTCGTCGACAACTGTGCCTGCTCTTTCCCAGTAGGAAAGTGAAGTTTGGCCGTCTTATATTGATTTATGAAACGGATGCCCCTCTTTTTAAAAAGAGACTTATACATTGCATCTTGATTCTTTACTACTTTCCTATTGTCATATCTAGAAGTCATAAGTATTTCCTATAATTAATCATCATCATCCCAAAAAGTCAAAGCGCTTCCAATAGCGTCAAATGTAGCGTCAAATACTGTGGAGGCGTGTCCTCCCAAATAACCCATAGGTGACAATAACCCCGCCTTAACAGCGGCGCGTCGACGTTGTTCTACAGCACTGTGTGTTTTTTGGTCACGAGCTTCTGGTTGGGCATCGAGGCGCGCCTGAATGCCCTCATGCTTTGCATCCGATTGGTCTGCAAATCGCTGCATTCTCGCGAGCACCGTTGGATCAAGATTGCTCGCGTCGGGACTCGCCAGGAACTCTCGATATCTCTGACTCATCGTGGCTCTCTCGGGGGCGACTCCACTTGGGGGTGTGACCTTATGGGGTTTATAGTTGGCATATGCTGCTCGCTGTTCGTCAATCTTCTTTTGCGCAATGGTGCGCTCCTCCAGCAAATCCGCTGCATTCGGAAGGGGGCCGCCTCTTAATGGAGTAGCATCCAGATGATTTGTAGGGGGATTGGGACCCGGATAGTAAGGAAAATATCCCTCCTTATCGTTATGAAACCTATTGCCCCTCCACGTTCCTTCGTCATCAAATCCCAATGGCGTATCATGGAGGACGGTGTAGTCAAATGATACCCGAATGCTTTGAGGATACATGTTGCCTGTCCATCCATATTTAGAAATCTCATCCATGAAACCCTCTTCCATAATAGGATCATAGGAGAATCCATTAAGGACGCCGGGGAGTCCATACGTCTGCACATCCATAGATCCGTCTGCACCAGCAGTAATTAAATTAGCAAACTTAAGTTTCCAAATGGGCCCGCCTTTAATTGTGGTGGCGCCACCAGTAGAGTCACTTGCCTTGTCATAAGTAGGATAAAGACGCTTTACCAATTGATTAACCTGATATAAATTAAACTTTGCTTCGCTTAGATCGTTGGAAGGAACAGTAAATCCCAAAGTAATAGATCGTTCGGTTGCCTTAAAACTAACGATGGGATCGCTTCTTCCAAAGACCTGTTCTTTTTGGTAGTCGGTTTTAAAATTATCTTTAAAGTCGCTTAAGAATGCTTTGAACTTTAACTCAGTCTTGGTGGGGATATGGTAGAGATGAATATACTGCAAGCGCTTTTCTGCCATCGCTGTAGTTGTATCTTCATAGGGGAGATCGATAATAGACTGTCCGGCCCCTTCCGGACGTGCATTCTTGTATTGTTTCTGATCTATCTTGCTCCTAGAATCATATCCATGCTTATAGTCTATGGGGTTCAGATCTCTCGAATCCCCCAAAGAAGTATCCTGTTGGGGCCCGGTGGGCGCCGTTGACTGGTCAGGACTCGCGTTGGCAATTGTAGGCGCAGCAGTTGCGTTGCTGTTGTCGTTTGGATCCATTGGCATTTTACTCTCCTCCCTTTCTAACCAGAATAGTTAAACTGATTTATCGTGGTCTGTTCCACAAAGTCTTGCAGTCCATCCTTTAACCTAAGCACTACTTCAACTTGTCCATTGCCAGCACCACCACTTCCTTGTCCTTGTTTCATGAGCGTCACTAATTCATCGGGAATCTGTGCTTGGTTCTTTGCATCCGCTTTCTGCTTTTCCTTTTGGTAAGTAGTTGCTGCTTCAATAACTCTTACTGCGCCGCCTGGGCTCTTTACTTCAGACGCTGCTCTCATCACAACTTCTATGCCGCGACTCAGTTGTATGACCTTGCCCATTGATATTTTTGCTATCGCAAGCCCAATCGATGCAATTTCAGCACCAATAACTTTGAACGCTGCACCTGCCGCAGTCACCTTATCAAAGAATGCGCCTACCAAATCCATGATGGGCCTGAGAACATTCTCCATCCCCCACGCCAGGGCGTCAGTAAATCCCTCCATCGCGAACAATCCTAGTTCGTAGAGCACGTCTGACGGGGAAGAAATGCCTAATACATCTTTAACATCCTGAACTGTCTCGGAAAAAAAGGCGCCAACCCGTTTTGACAGGTCGCTAAAAGGCTCGAGGAATCCATCAATTGCATCTACGCCCATCCAATATAATCCCCGTGTCCAATCATCAAAGACTTCTTGCCAATACGGTATTGAAAAGAACCCCGTGAATGTGGAATTCCAAAAGTTGGCAATATTGTCGAAAATCTGCCCCGTCATGAAGTCGTTCATCCACTCACCCAATTTTAAGAATGCATCTATCGCGGTTTCGAAGCCTAAATGTTTCAACATAACGCCTATCCAGTCCGGCGTCATATCCGCCAAAGCGTCAAACCATTCCCCCCAGAATTCGGCGACGCCGGCAAAACCTTTGGATCCAAAAAGCATCTTTCCAAACCATGTATCCTCCCAAAGATCTCCCAAAGTAAGAGCCTTGACGACGCCAACCAGAATCGCTGAGACTTTCGTCCCAATAGTATCCGTGGATTTGGCCATGTTTGCTGCGTTAAATGCGCCGCCAAAAAACGCCACGGGCCAATTGATTAGTGCTCTAAGTGCAAATTTAAGTCCACCGGTCACTCCCGCCACCAATCCGCCCACAAAACCTCTCGAAGAGAAGAACGCTTTTATACCTTGTACCCACTTCCATTTGCTTGGAGATGGAACAAGTTTGTTCCACTGGAAATTTCGTATTTGTTTTACTCCGGGCCAATTCTTTGGATTCCATGCAGAAGATGCCCTAGCCAGTTGCTGTTGAGTTTTCCATCCCATTTTCTTGGCCAACTCTGCCGCTTCCTTGCCTCCTGCGCCCTTCTGCGGAAGTGGCTGCCCTGCCTTACGAAGAACATCTGGAGAGCTTTTCAATCTGAATGATGGTGTCCCTTTCGGTATTCTAACGGCGGTCTTATTCATTGCCGTCATGCGCGCTGCTTTTGCCTTGGCAGCTTTTGCCGCTAGCTTATCTGCCTTTGCTGTCTCGGCGGCCGCATCTGCTATTTTTTGTGCGTTTTTCGCTGCTGCCGATCCGAACCTCCTTGTGAACCACCCGCTGACGCCGGGGATAAGACTCCCAATCCACATGATCGTTTTCCCAATTATCATGAGGGGAGAGATAAGCAACATCAAAACTCCACCGATGACGAGTGCCGCTGGCGAAAGCGCGATTAATCCTTTTAATATCCACGCCAATGTTTTGCCCAACCCCTTCATAAACTCAGCTATCTCGTCCTTATGCTCCCCGATGGTGTTAAAGAACTCCTTGATGCCCTCGGTGATTGCCTTCATGACCTCTTTATCTCTAAAAAATTCAGCAAGCATTATTTGAAAACTGCGGAGAATATCGACAGTGCTAGTCAGCATTTTCTGATACTTCGCTTCTTGATCTGCCTTTGCTTTGGCTGCATCTGCTGCGGCCATTTCTTCCTCTGTTTGAGATCCTAGCAACTGTGCCAATTGCGCTGTATCATATCCTAACTGCTTGGCCAACGCTTTACGTTGAAATCTTTCCATCTGATTGAACTGAATTCCTTGTGCATTAATCGCTCTCTTTACTGTTTCAATTCTTTCGTTCTCGGTCATGTTCATCATTTCTATGCTATTAAGATAATCACCTCCTAGAATAGCATTTAATGATCCTACGGCCGATGCTGCTGATTCAAACGTATCAAACTTCTCTGCCATTGACTGCAAGTCTTTGAATGCCAGTCCGGTTATTTTGGACTGCGCTTGAAGCTTCATAAATACGTCTTCCATTCCATCGCCATGAGAAGACAACGAACTGCTGGCGGCGGCAAATTCCTCACTGAATTGTCCTACCGTCTTTCCCATCGTGCTAGCTGCCGCTGCCAATCCTCGCAAAGTGTGCCGCGATTCTTTATCGGTTTTTCCCATGGCCTGCGTAAGGAAAGTCAAGTTCTTGCCTGTCGTCGCTGCACCTACTCCAAGTCGCTCTAATTGCCCTCCGAGTTTAACCGTGGCGCCGGCTGCAGATTCTGACATAGATGTAAGTTTAGTGTACGACCCTGCCAATCCGACCAGTGCCGAAGCGGATTCAGCGATATCTACTCCTGCCGAAAGATCCATACCAGCGGCGGCAACTCCAGCCATCTCACCCGCAGTTCCCGTGGCGGCACTCACCTCTGCGACTGCTTTCGAAAAAGCAAATACAAATTCCAAAGAAGCTTTAAACATTGCAGTCATGGCAGAAGAAATCAAATTGGTAATACTAAAAACTTCAAGCAATGAACCGCCGACTGCCTTGAGCCCCTGTTTCCAACCGCCCGCTCTCTTGACCATGTTGCGCATATTCTGACTGATGTTTACAAACTTGCCCAGAAGGCTATCGGAGGTCTTGGCAGACAGTCCCAACTTGACAGCAAAACTTCCCATGCCCTGAGTCATGGCATCTTGAAGCATTGTCTTCTTGCCCATATGGGCAACTTGCCCTTTGAGAATATAAAGTTCTTTCTCGGCCTTCTTTATATTTTCATCGGCGCCTTCAATTAATTTTGCCTGCGCCTTAATTTGCTTCTGATCTTCGGCACTTATTTTTTGACCGGTTTCGTATTCACTTTCAATGAGACTGATCTTTTCTTGAGCTTGCCGGATGCGCGTCTCTTCGATGGCTTTTTCGTTCTGTTGATTTTGCATCGAGAGGGCAAGAAGTTCAGTTTCATGAGCAAGCTGATCTCGATAACTCCCGACCAGCGCTTCCCCTATCGAGGCTCTTTCCTCTTGTATCTCTATTAGATCTCTCTGTGTAATTGTGCGCGTGTCTAAAAGATCATTGATCTCTTGCTCATAGTCTCTTCTTCTCTGAGCGTAATCAACAAGATCTTGCAAGTCTTTATCGCGGCCTGATCCTTTGGTCTTCTTTTTGTTATCGTTACCCGGCACTTTTCAGTCTATCCTATTTTTGAAAGGGCCAGCGCAATCCTGTAGTCCTCTCAAACTGGGAAATTGCACCGTCCAATTTACTTTTATTTTTATATGTTTGTGGACTGTCTAGTCCGTGATCGCGCCATGATTGAAGATATCTCTTTTCTCTAGCTAGAGCATTGGTAAAACTCCGAATGTCTGCGGGACTCCCCGTCAGTTCCAGAGGGAGCGTGCCTCCCTTGAATAAAGAAGGCATAATCCATCTCATAATAGCACCAAAAGTGAGCCACCAACTTTCATTCAATTCGCCGGTAGCGTCTCTGGCTTTGGAAAAATCAAGTACCACGGGCACTAAGTCTTTCTGGTTTCTCATTTATAACTCCTCCGATCTCTACTCTAATAAATAGATAGACTCATAAAAAAGAGGAGACAATGCCTCCTCTATTTTGTTTAAGATTTCTTTGAAGCACCCTTCACTTGGTCTGCTTCGTCTTTTAATTGTTTTGCTAGTCGCTCGGTAAACCAATTCCTTAATTGAATTGGTAAATTGTACGCTTCTATAAAACTCCATCCGCCATAATATTTTAATACGAAAAACTGTTCGTAAACGGATTTCATGTAATCAGGCGTCAGGCCAAAAAAAGTCCGTGGTAAAGGGCACCTCCATCTCCTGCTCGTGATCACAATTTGCGCAGACGAACTCCTGCGTCATATCTATATTAGGTACTAGCTTAGCATAGACTTTTCTTAAAAACCTTGAATCGGTAGCCGGCATAAGTTCCAAAAACTTATTGATTTGCGCTTTATCGCTCACGCCGTTAACTGAAACCACAAAAGACTTGAAGTGTTCCGTCAAGGGATTTTCTGGTAATTTCTTTCTCTTCTTAAATTCTTGCATAGCTAGCATGCGTTTTTCATCTTTCCCGTTCATCAGTCGGACTTCGATAGAGACGCCCGTTCGGGGGACGGTCACATGATAGTTGCCACTCTTATCCTCAGTGACGTTTCCTGCGATTCTCTCGTCATCACATTCCTCTAAATCCAGCGGAGGATTGATTTGAGAAGTGCACAGATCAAACTCGAAGGATTCAGATTCTCCACATGATGGGCACGTCACACGCGTTTCATATTCTTGTCCATACCCACTAATTCGAAGTGCTACCAAAATTGCGTTCTTGTCACCGATCAGTAAATCTTCTACTTTTATTTGCCTATCGACAAGAACACTCTGGACTAGTCTATCTAAGACCACTCCTTTTTGAATGAGCGACTTGGAAGTCAAAATATCTTCTTCCTTCGCGGTCATCTCTCGGATCTCTAGGGTGGATTGATTGTGCAACACATGTCCTTCGGGATAGAATTTACCTTGGGAAGGTAAATCAACCATCTCTGTGGGACTAACGTATGATAAAATGTCGCTGTTGGGTGCCTCGGGGTTTCCTACTATAGGGGGAACGTCGCTGGACTCCTTGGCACCCGATGTGGGCAGCCCAAGACGCTCCTCGTTACTTCTTCTTGTCATTAATACCTCTTCTTATTTTACTTAACTGTGGAGATTAGGGAGTTTTCCACTCCATATCGAACCAGTCGAATCGAACTTCCAGGGTGCATTCCATCAACCCCTCTGATTCATAACTAAGTTCGCCACCGAAATCCACGCTTTTAATCCAAGCATTTCTTAAGGTAGTCTTCTCAACCAATTGTCCGTCGCCATCAATCATGCTGATAACAACGCTCTCCAACGCCTTAGTGCCTCTTCGCTTGCTGATGGTTGACATGGCGAGTTCGTTCACTCCAATGTCTCCCAAGTCAATTTGATCGGGAATCACATAACCTGAATTTAGAAGCAACAGGTAAAGTGCTTGAGTTGAATGAGGATCAGCAGGATCAACCAATGTAATGCTGATGGGATCATAGGTGATTCCACCAGGATAATAAAAGGTGTGATTAATAAATTTATGTTCTGCTTCACCCACTGTCATTTTAGGCTTATTAACCTTCTTGGCAGTATATGTAATCGACTCAGATATCTCAGGTGCAGTGATATCGATGAGCCAACGATGTTGTCTTTTTGGGTCTGATTGGTCAGATTCGCTCCAGAATGCCATTAGTTGTTTTCTCCTTGAATCAATATTGTGCTATTAAATAGTCCACACTTTAAGGTTTTTTATAAAATTAATCATCAAAAGACGCTCCGGATCTTGTAACCACAAAGTCAAGCGCAATAAATTCAATTGCACGTGCGGGTTTCAAGAAAATCTTCGCATACATAATGTTTCTGTCAACCAAGTCGGGGGTTGTCGTTGTCTCATCCAAGAGGACTTTGAAGTCCGTCAATCCCAATCTAGTCTTAACTCCCCCGAGAAAGGGATTAACCTGTCCCAAGAACCTGTTCCATGTCGTGGAAAGATTTTGATCGAAGAGCAACCTAGCAGCAATTCGAGAAATCTCTCGCTTAACATAAATCAGCATACGTCGAACATTAATTCTATCAAGAGCAGACCTTGTAATCTGCATAGTTTTTTGTCCGAAAATCACAATTCCTTCAGCAGGAAATTGAGCAATGGGATTAATATTGATAGTATAGAGATTATCTCTATCTTCCGAAGTTAATCTTTCTCGCACATTCGTGACCGGAAGACCTGCACTGCCCTCAGTGAGTCCTCCTCTATTAAATCCAGCAGGTGCGAACCAAAGTTCACTTGCTGCTTCGCTACTAGCGAAGGTTCCGAGAGCAACTACACTAGGAGGCACCCATAAGGATCCGCCCGTAGTCACAGTATCAGTAATTTGAACCCACGGATAGTAGCAACATCCGTAACTATTATTAATATTTCTATTTTCTAGTAATCTAATAACCTCTGCAACGCTTCCCATTCGGTCTGCTTGAGGAGCGGTGCTCTCTGTTTCGGGTTCATACCCACCATCTAAATCAATGATGGCAAGCGCATCTGCTCGCGCCTCGCATACACTCATTAGTTTGTTGGTCAAACTATCAGTGGTAATGCCCGGTAAGGTCATCATATTACATTCTACAACCTCAGCATCCGCTACAGAAGCAATTGCTCTGTCGACAGAAGCGTAGGCATACTCGATAGAGGCATCCCCACCTGCTGCGGTAAGCAACGTATTGGTAAAGGGTTCGGCCTCAAGGACATTGAGTCCTTCAAATCCAGCATTGAAAACAGTCGTGAAGCGGTTTTGTCCTTTGGTCAACACAGTCTTATAATCACCAAGTGCTGTCTTGGAAGTGCCGTTGGCACGAGATCCCGGTAGCCACGTAGCGATAACGCCCGTGTTAGCCGATCCAGTTGTAATATCATCCAATGAAAAAGTCCAGGAATATTCAAGTGCATCTGCGGGTGTTCCCAAACTATCCACGTTATCAGGTTTTCTACGCACCAAATCTACAATAGATGGTTCCATGCGGTTACTACCATTCATGTTAGTGGTTGCACCAAACGCAGCATTTTTCTGGTTCGTGATGAGTCCCTCGTTACTATTAGTTCGTGTTGGAACTGATGGAAAATCTAGGGAAGCAGTTTCAAATGGGGTGCCTGCGGCGCCGAAACTAACAAACTCTGCTATTGGCGTGAACGGTGCAGCTGCAAGAGAAAATGCGACACCTGAACCACCTACCACAAACCTTTGGGCGGTGGTTGACGAAGAAAGCGCTCCGGTACAAGCATCAGTTGCTCCTGAAATTGCATTAAACCCTCTCCACTTTTGAGGTCCGTAGACACCGAAGGGAAGAGACTTAGGATCAACAGTTCCGTTGGCCACATCGCGATCTACTTCGACTCGAATGTATCGAGATTTATTGACATAATCTCCAATGGTATCATACTGAACTTTCGTGTCGTTCCATTTAGTATAACTATCGCCCATCACCCTAGCAATATAGTTCGGGGATGCAGGATTTAAATCTACATCTGAGAAAGTCTCAATGGGACGAGGTGAATTGTCGCTGTCATTAGCAGCGCGCAATTGCACAGTAAAAGTTCCAAAAGGTCGATTCTCGTTAGGAGACGCCTTGATATCCGTAATGGTAATTTTCAAATTGCCTTGGGCCCATTCGCCGCTATCTAACCCCATGAACCTAAATAACTTAGGCATATTTGTAGTAAGGTAAGATCCGGATGCTCCAAAATCTTGAGAAAAGAACCAACCAGTTTGTGAAGGTTTCAATGGCATTCTCTGAATGTGCTGCGCGACAGATGAAGATTGCAGTCCAAGAATGACTCCACATGTCTTCGAAGCGTCTTCCGAGGTCGTAGCGTCGTCTATGTTACGATCAAAGGTTTCACCCAAGAAATAAGTTTTGGGATTTTCATTGTTCGCAGTTGGCAACTGAGTAGGATTAGTATTGAAGACATTTCTAATGTAGAGTTTACTGGTGGTATCAAAATTAAACACCACCTTATCTACGTTAGCGCCAGTTCCGTCCTTAATAAGCGCCGTGTATTCATTACCTGCGCCTTGCTGCAAGAAGAGTCCACACGTGCCGGTGGCCTCCGTGGCATTGTCTGCCATGGTGCCACTCAAAACAACAGCGCCTTCCTTGCAATAAAAGATTGCTCCTAATTTGCCGCCACTTAGGGTTTCACCAGTTGAAGCAGAGTTAACCAAGAAGAGTCCATACGCACCACCTTTCTGAGGGTCGCTGTCCATGGAAGAGGTAGAAGCATTCCATCCTGCTCTACCATTGCCTGTTTGTTTGGCATTCTCATCTTCAATTCCACACAATCGAACAAAGATTGCGGGACTTTTATTCCGTAAATACGCTTGCGCAGCATAAGTGGCATATGAGGGGGCAGACACATTTGGTCCATCACGCCATACATCAGATGACCCTGCTCCAAAAATAGGATTTCCAAAAGTTTCCACAAAATCGGAAAAAGAATTAACCTGAACTGGTCGAAGTGCTGGTCCTTTGAGTGACCGACCAATGATAACCGGGCCTACGCCGCGTGGTTCCTCGGGCAACTGTGAGTTATCAACTTCGGCAACGAAAACTCCAGGGGATACAAACTTAAATTTATCAACTGACATGGTATGTTGCTCTCCTTATATTTAACAATAGATATTATCTAGCGCATGCTTAAAAAATTACTTTTTTCTTACTTTAAATAGTTTTGAAAATTAGCAAATGCTTTTTATTCTCTATTCAATAAACAGTTTACCGTCCCATGGACGTTCCTCTCCTATGATAACTCTCTCGCGTGGCAATTTAACCTCCACTGCGTTCTCGCGCTCCACAATCTGGGGCTTGACTTGGTTGTCGGCACTCCCAATCAAGAATCCTAATATTTTCACATCTATAGAAGTTTGATAAATCCTCTCATCGTCTCCCATATTCCCCACATTATTTTCTTGAGAATAGGGGGTCTGCATGAATCCTTCATACCGGTGTCCGTTCTGCTTCAAGATAAAACTGTTGATGCCTCCCGTCTCCACCATAAAAGGTTGGCCCATCTCGTTCATCTGCTGCTGATATTCGGATCTGAGCATAATCTTATACATCACCGTCACATACACTGGCATTGGAATAGACCTGTGAGTATACACAATCTTATTATTCTTCTTTTTAACTTTGAAATTCAACTGACCATAATTTTTCTTGGCGTCAGCGTTTTGAAAATTCTTTGTCTTAGTTTGATTAATGACACGACTAAGGGGAATAGATCCGCCTCGGTAATCTCTTACGGGAAATATATTTGCTTGAAGGGATCCCTTAAAGGATAAATCCTTTTCTACGGACACCCTCTCCACGGAAATAATGGGAAGAATAAGCGCGCCTTCCTTATCTCTCAAACCTTTTGAGCGCTTCGATTGATAGGCTCGCTCTGCTGCTGCCCAAATAATAGGAACTTTCTCCCATCCTCGGTTGGAAGTGGCGGATACATTCAAGGTCTGATCCACCCAATTATAGAATGCCAAATCAATAGTTTCTAAATTGGAAGGTTCGAGAGTGATAATTTTTTCACCCGTTGTAGATATTATTGTCATCGTCGTCCCCCTCCTTATGTCGTATTGTAAAATGGACTGGGATACCACAATCCATTCTCGTTAAAATACCACTTATTAGAAATAGTAAAAGGTCCCACTGGTGCAGGCCCCGCATCAGTTAAGTAGAACTGATATCCAATATATTTAGTTGGTTGTGCCACAAACTCTTCTAATGTCCTGTAGTCTAGTGAAGTGACATCAGCACCCGATAGTTTTGGAACACAAATCTTACAGTCATCTGGAATAGTTAAGACGCATATATTCTTTACTTCCGATTTCGCCAGTTCATACTTGGCAATAGAAACTTCGGGGAGGGCAGCCTCCTCGAATACACCGTCTCTTGCACGAATGCAAGTAGCAGCAATTTCCATTTGATGATCTATTTGCCCAAACAGGGGCTGAGGTTCATTCAAAGCGACAATTTCATAAAACAGTCTACCATATAAAATAAAATCTCCTTCTTGCACCTTTAAGTCTTGATCTTCGGTGAGGCGGCGCCGATGGAAGTGGATGGTTAATTTAGAGCGCCGATCAATTCCATAACTAGTAGTGTTCGTTTCTTGTCCTTCCCAACTAATAAGCGCATTGACCTTGACGGGCGAAAGAAAACTTTTATGAATTGCCTCTCCGTAAAGAGAATGAAAATTTGTATGCTTTAAACTAACAGGGTAGTACAAAATAGTCTGCCCTATTACGCGTTCGATTAACTCATCGTTAACCTGCTTAACAAAATCTCTTTCCTTTCCTCCAGCGAACATGGGAGGGGGAGGATTAGTAGGTTGAGTCCAAGTAATGTTTTTGGCTGCCACTTACTTGTCCCCCTATCCTACAAAAATTGCTAAAGGTATTTTAGCTTGTAAATTTTGAGTCTGTTCTACAAGTTGTGCATCTTTCTCTGCTAACTGGTTATACGTTAGTTCGTCCAAGACTGTTTTCAGTTCGTCCCGGAGTGCCGCCAATTCCTCCTTTGCTTGCGAGAGTAACCCCTCGCCATTCAGAGTGAGCGCATCGCCCGGTATGGGAATAGTGGAAAATTTACTCCTTGTGAGTCCTAACATCTCTTTGCACAACGAAAGGGCAAAACGGCGAATCCATTGTTTCCCAATAGAATTGATATTAACATAAGGAATATTGGCAAAAGGCACCGTACTCATATTGTTGATACCCCTTGCTCCTGTATCCATCTTGGGATCGTCAATAAAAGGATCCTCATCAACAGTAAATTCAAACCACACCTTATCAAACTGATACCGGGTGGGAATAGGGTAAAGTCTTAGTTGATTGTCTCGTATCTCGAAGGAGTAGTGAGAGATCCGTGTATAGAGGGCATCTTCATACGCCATGGCTTGCATTTTATTTTGCCACACCGGAACTACTTGGAAAGTGCTATCGTCTGCATACTGCCCATAAGTAGACAAATTGCCCACCACATTAATGCCGCCGTAATATCCATAAAATCTCCACATAGCCTGGGGGGACTTATAATATACTTTCTTAATGTGCACCTTCTTGTCTTTATTGAACGTAAAGGCAGCATCTGTGCTGGCGGAGACGATGGATTGAAGATCATAGTTTTGTTGATTTTCTACAATACTCAGGGAAGCCGAATAAACGCGAGTGTCGCCCCCTACCTGTGCCTCTTGCGAGAGTCCTGCGCCAATACGACGTGCATAAGCAAAGTTAAATTTAGGGTATCTCAACTCCGCACCAGTGCCGTCCAGATTAGTTTTAACTGATCCTGCCTGTAACTCCCCGTCGCTATCGAAAGTGCCTGTGGCGTGCCCCAGCACGTCTGAGAGGACATTCTTCGATTGATGTATGTTGACTAAATAAGAATACTCTAAAACTGCTTCTTCATAGGCGGAATACACCTGATTGGCAGTCAATTCGATATCTAAAACTTCGCCGCCCAGTTTACGATAAACATAGGCAACTTGATCTACTGCGCCCGAAATGAAATCGGCGCCAGTATAAACACCAAATGGTAATGAACCAGTTACATTTGCCTTGGTACCTGTTACCGGTAAAGCAATTAAACTAGAATTTGAACTGGGTGATAGAACAGGAACTGCCACATTATTTCCTCCGCGTTATATAGTACACATGGTAATTAGTTTTTTAAAAAAAGAAAGAGCCTCCATAAATAAATATGCAGACTCTTTTCTTTAAGTTAAATGTTAACTTGAGGTATTAACCTAGCAAGTCTTCCACGATAACTAATCCGTACATATCGGGACGCACCATCTTCTTGGCATATCGCGTCATGACTCCCTTGCGGGGCACGAAGTCTTCAATACCAAAGATAGTGGGTGTGGTTTGCAACGGCACATATGGTGCATAAACATAACCACTCTCTAAGAAAGAGTTACCTTTACGTCCAATCAACATCACATTCCGTGGGAAATAGGGGTCAACATAGACATCCCATTTCTTGGAAATATTACCAATATTAATTGCACCAGCAGTTCCTTTGTCATCGTCATGAGTTACTCGGGCCTTAAATCCCGTGGTAAACTCAAGAATGTTAGACACTTCAGGACCACAAACAATGAAGTTTGCACCTCCACGCAATGTCTTACGATGAATCTGAGCGGACACGTCGTTCACGGTTTCGAGAAGAGTCTCGTACCATTCGGACACGTTACCAGTAAAGTCACCGACATCGGTTCCAGTTACTCTAGCACCAGTGTCACGCGTCAAGAACTTTCCAGGACGCCGACTCCAGTAATAAGTACCAGCTTTTGAACCTTTCACCAAATCTTCCAAAATTTCTTGGTCGATTTCGAGAGCAATCTGTTCAGACAGAATACTTGTCAATTCAACTTCGGCATCGAGGTTGTGATAAGCGTTCAAATCTTGTCCCAATTCAGGGGTCCATTTTGCTTTCAGTTTCTTGGTGTTCGCCGTGACCGCTACACTATCGACCTTGATGTCGATTTCGGGAATATCTGGATTATTTTCCAATCCCCAGCGTTGCGTTGCCAAAACAGAACCAACTGGCGTGCCAGTAGTAAAATTATCCGTTTGGACATAACTAGTAGCGATATCCGCAACCAGAGCGGCTTGCAACTCATTGGTATCTTCTGATCCAGTCGCAGCACTTACCACCAAAATATCAGTAGCAGAAGTCCCACTCAACTGCGTCAAACGACGTTGTTGCCGACCGCAATTAGCTCCGGTAAGCGCTCGTGTAACACTCACCAAATCGTCATAATTCAACTGAGACAACTGACTTCCACTCATTGACGCAATTGCGACCAATGTGCCAGAAGCCAGATCAGGATCATATTGACATAACTTAGTCAATGCGAGATCGTTGGCACTTGTGCCGCCGATTCCACCTGATATGTGAGCAGTAGCAATTTGGGTGGCATTAGAACCCGTTGGAGACGCATAACCGTTGTTCAAGTTGTAAAACGATTTTTCAATATTTGCGCCTGTGAGGCTAACACCATCCACGATACCAGCAGCAACTTGGCCACCACCGTATACTGAGTCTCCAACTGTCTCGCCTAAGCGAGTGCCGCTATCGTTCAAGGTTCCACCAAAAGTGAAATCCAAGAAGAAGATCAGTCCGCTGGGTAGACTCATCGGTTGGACCGAAACTAAATCATTAGCAATCAATCCAGCGAACACACGACGAACAATTGGGAATGCGACGGCTGCAAAACCCTCAACATCTTGACCAACTGCCATAGTGGACGCTTCTCGAAGCAGTTCTTTTGCTTGGTTTTCAAGCAAGACTGCCATGTTAT
>Ga0080013_1002735_pt1 | contig 20032 bp, 32 predicted proteins | sample ETNvirenome_6_85_FD_69236 | JGI IMG/M metagenome (GOLD analysis project Ga0080013, IMG submission 69236) | Marine viral communities from the Pacific Ocean - ETNP_6_85 (SPADES assembly) (version 2) | ecosystem: Environmental > Aquatic > Marine > Oceanic | place: Pacific Ocean | collected 2013-06-19 | reverse complement strand
GCCCCGGAGAAGCCGCCGCCGGCCCCGTCGAACCTGAAGCAGTCCGGGAAGCGGACCTGGAAGCAGCTGTGGGAAAACGGCCGGCTGTGGCTCGGCAAGTCTGACGAAGCCGCGGTGCGCCTCGCATGCGAGCAGGCCGACGAAGTCACCGCGCTACGCGGTGCGGCGTCCCGGCTGAAAGACCCGATGAAGCGGCTTCAATACATCTACGCGACGCAGGCCGCTGAGAAGCTGCTGATGTCGTCGCTGTCGAACCTCGGGTTTACTCCGACTGCCAGGGCGCGCCTCGGCCTGGTCGTCGCGCAGGCTGCCGAAACGGAATCGAGGCTGACCCGGTTCGCGCATCGTGCCGGCTGATGCTTGAACTAAGGGCGTCCACGCTGAAGGCGGCGTGTCGGTACGTCGGGGAGCATCACCGCCACAGCGCGCCGCCTGTCGGCGGTCTGTTCGCTGTTGCGATCTGCACGGGCGACACTGTGCGCGGTGTCGGCATCGCAGGGCGACCCGTAGCGCGCTTATTAGCCGACGGCCACACAGTAGAGATCACCCGAGTTTGCACAGACGGGGTCCGCAACGGCTGTTCGATGATCTACGGGGCGCTCGCGCGCGCTGCGTTATCGTTGGGCTACCGGAGGGCGGTCACCTACACCCTCCAGGCTGAGTCTGGGGCGAGCCTGCGGGCGAGCGGTTGGACACCTGTGGCAGATGTGCCGGCCCAGTCATGGGCAAGGCCGTCAGATCCATCTAGGGGCCAGCGTAATCTGTTCGGTGTCGAACCGTCGAATCCCCAGCCCCGTGTCCGTTGGGAAAAGCAGCTGGGGACAAATCGTGTCGGCTAAGACTGTCACGACGCTCGGGCCGCTCGTCGGAGATTTCACCGAGGAGTTCGTCAGGCACACCCGCGGCGAGTTGGCCGGCCAGCTTGTCGAGCTGCGGCCGTTCCAGCGGGCGATCCTCGACGGCCTGTTTGAGCTGAACCCTGCCGGCCAGTGGAAGCACCGCCAGGGCCTCGTCATCCTTCCCCGCAAGTCCGGGAAATCGCTGCTGTTGTCCGGGGTGGCTACCTGGGCGCTGTTCGCATCCAACGAACCAGGCGCAGAAATCTTCACGGTGGCGGCATCCAAAGACCAGGCCCGGATCGTCTTTCAGAACATCAAAGACACCGTGGAAGCGGACCCGGATCTGTCCGACGTAGCGGAGGTCTATAAGGACGCCATCGCGGTCCCGTCGACCGGCGCGGTGTGCCGCGTCCTGTCCTCAGACGGGAGCCTCGCCCACGGCCTGTCGCCGGTCGTCAGCATCGTGGACGAGACATGGTGCCATCCGACCGCCGAGCTGTACGAGGCGCTGCTGTCGGGTTCCGGGGCACGCCGCCAATCGCTGCTGGTACACATCACAACGGCCGGCGTCGGCGAGCGAACACCGCTCGCCAACCTCGTCGAATACGACCGCAGGGTGCAGGCCGGCGAAGTCGACGACGACACCTGGTGGTCATGGTGGAAACCACCACCACCGGACGCCGACTACCGCGAGCCGGCGACCTGGGCGGTCGCCCACCCGGCATACGGCGACTGGGTCACCGAGGAATACCTGACGTCACAGCTGAAGCAGCTCCCCGCACCGGAGTTTCGACGCCTGCACCTCGCTTCGTGGATCACTAACCGCGACGTTTGGTTGGAACCGCACCAGCTGGACCTCATCCAGACGACTGATCCGTTGACGGCGGCCGACCACCCGGTCCTCGCCGTAGACGGCTCCTGGAGCAGCGACGCGTCGGCGGTGGTAGCTGCCACGGCCGACGGCCGCGTCGAGCTGCTGCACATCCAGGAGAAGCCGATAGACGGCCCCGAGAACTATCGGGTGAACGTGAACGACCTCCTGGCCGCCGTCGTCGAACACGCCGAACGGCTCAGCACCCGCGCAGTCATGTACGACCGCTACCTGATCGGCCCCGCCATGCAGGGCCTGGGCGACGAACAGGGACTCCCGGTGGTCGAGTTCCCTCAGAACGCCCGGCGTATGGTGCCGGCCACTAAGCGGTTCGCCGACGCGATCCTGGAAGGCGACCTGCGGATTGTCGCCAACGAACACGCCCCACACCTCATGCGCCACATCGCTAACTGTCGGCTCAAAACCGACCGGCTCGGCTCCCGCATCGTGAAAGACCACACCGGGTCCAGCCGCAAGATCGACGCCGCGGTCTGCGCTGTTATGGCCCTGGACTCAGCGAACGAAATCCCTGTCGTAATCCCACCGACCCCGAGGATCTACTAATGGCATTGTTTGGTAGAAAACGGCTCCAGACCCGCGACCCGGACCCGTTCCCACCGTGGAACCCGCCCATCTGGAACCAGAACCTGGCCGGCGTTTCAGTCACCGACGCTACGGCGCTGGGCATTGTCACCCTGTGGCGATGCGTAGACCTCATCAGTTCGACCATCGGGTCGCTGTCGGTTCACGCGTTCCGGGATGGCGAACGGATCGACACGCCGGCGATCCTGATGCAACCCAACCCGACCGAAAACAGGATTGACACCTATTCGGCGCTCATAACGTCCGCGCTGCTGCGCGGCAACGCCTACGCCCTCATGGGCGATTTCGACCGTTTTGGGCATCCGCGCCAGCTCGTCGTTCTCGACCCGGACGCCGTCCAGGTCGAAGTCAGCCCCGACACCGGTTCCATCACGTACAAGGTCGGCCAGGAGGCGTACACCCGGTTTGAGATGATGCACATGCGCGGTTTCATGCGCCCCGGCCATGTCGTCGGCCAGGGGATACTCGACGCCCACCGCCATGCTCTCGGCCTCGCCATAGCGGAACACGAATGGACCGAGCGGATCTTCAGCGAGGGGTCGATCCCGTCCGGGGTGATAACGACAGATGTGGACCTGTCGCCGGAAGCGGCCACCGAGCTGAAGAAAGCCTGGGTCCAATCGCATGGCGGCCGGGACCGCACCCCGGCGGTTCTGTCCGGCGGCCTCGCCTACAAACCCATCCAGCTGTCGAACAGCGACCTGGAGCTGCTGGAGGCCCGCAAATGGTCCGCTACGCAGATTGCAGCCCTATTCGGGGTGCCGGCCCATCTCGCGGGAGCGCCCAGCTCAGATTCACTTACGTACAGCACCGTCGCCGAAGATTCGCGGGCGTTCGTCCGGTTCGGGCTACGCCCCTGGGTTCACCGCCTGGAAGCGGCCCTGTCCAACGCACTACCGCGCGGCCAGTCGGCGTCGATCAGCGTGGCCGATTTCATGCAACCCGACATGCTGACCCGCTACCAGGCGGCACAAATCGCCATCGAGGCCGGGTTCAAGACCGTCGAGATGGTGCAAAACGAGGAAGGGATCGAAGCATGACCGACATCATCGAGCGACAACTAATCGCCGACAGTATCGAAGTCCGCGAATCGGCCGAGGGGCGCCGCGTGTGCGGCGTCGCCGCCCCGTTCAACTCGGAGTTCGACGCGGGCGATTACGTCGAACGGTTCGCCCCTGGCGCGTTCGCTAAGTCCATCCAGGAGCGCGGTGACCGTATCCCGCTACTGGAAGCGCACCGCCGCGACGCGATGCCGCTCGGCAGGGCGACCCGGCTGGAGGAAACCACGCAGGGCCTGTACGCCGAATTCCTGATGAGCAACACGGGCCGCGGCAACGAAGCGTTACAACTGGCCCGCGACGGCGTCATGCACAGTTTCAGCGTCGGGTTCGTTCCGGTGCGCGACACGCGGCGCGAAACCGGCGACGGCCGCCCGCTCGTCCAACGCGACGAAGTCAAGCTGCACCATGTCGGCCTCATCAGCGAGGTTCCGGCCTACGACGATGCCCGCGTACTCGCCGTCAGGCAGGAGTTCGACCCGGACGACGAAACGTCAGCGCCGAAACTCGCCGTGTGGCGCGCCCGCCTACTCACCCTGTAACCATCCTCCCCACTGTCGCACCCGTATGCGATAATCCCCGTACTGCGCCGCTCCTGCGCCGCCGGTCGTGCCGGCACCTGGGAACACCCGGTACCACGACCCACGACCCACCAGGAGTAAAACGATGAAGTTGCTCGACCAGCTGGTCGACGAACGCGCAGAAATCGGCACCTCAATGGCCGGAATCTGCGACGTCGCCGCCGAAGAAACGCGCGATCTCAGCGAGACAGAAGAACAGAACCTGTCAGACCTGCACGCTCGCGCAGACAGTCTCGATACCCGCATCACCGAGCTGCGTGACATCCAGCTCGCCAACGCGGAGGCCGCCACTATGCGCGCCGCGATCACCCCGACCCAGGACGACGCCGAAAAGGCGACCGAGGTTCGTGTCGGCCGCGAACCCCTCACCTACGAGGACGGATCAAAGCAGTCGTTCTTCACCGACCTGTTCCAGATGCAGTTCCGGCACGATCCCGGCGCGAGCGCCCGCATCGGCCGGCACACCGCCGAGATGGACGTCGAGCAGAGGGACGTTGGAACGGGAGCGTTCGCCGGTCTTGTGGTACCTCAGTACCTCGTCGACCTGGCAGCTGATCTGGCCCGCGCCGGGCAGCCGTTCGCCAACCAGTGCACCCGGCTTCCTTTGCCAGCCAGCGGGCTAACCATAAACATCAGTCGCGTGACAACGGGCAGCTCGGCCGCTGTCCAAACGACGGAAAACTCGGCCGTGTCCGAAACCGACATGGATGACACCCTGTTGACGTCGGATGTTCGCACCATCGCCGGCCAGCAGGACGTTTCCCGCCAGGCCATCGAGCGGGGCGACGGCATCGACGCGCTGATTATGGCTGACCTGTCGGCCGCTCACGCGACCGCCAAGGACACCCAGATGCTCGCCGGTACGGGTTCGTCGGGGCAGTTGCTCGGTATCGGCAACATCCCGGGCATCGCCCAGGTGGCCTACACCGACGGCTCGCCGACGGTCGCCGAGTTCTACCCGAAGGTCATCGACGCGATCCAGCGGATCAACTCCAACCGGTACGCCGGGGCCGACCTGGTGCTGATGCACCCGCGTCGCGCAGCCTGGCTAGCGGCAGCCGTAGACGGCAACGACCGCCCATTGGTGCTGCCTGTGGCGAACGTGCCGCAGAACGCGATGGGTGTCGGCCCGACCGCCGGGTACGGATCGTTCGGCCTCCAAATCGCCGGCATCCCGGTCGTCACGGATGCGAACATCACGACCACAGCCGGGGCGGGAAGCGACGAGGACATTGTCTACGTCGTGCGCCGCGCCGACATGCTGCTGTTCGAGCAGGGCAACGGGGCACCCGCGCAGGTCCGCATGGAGCAGACCCTGGGCGGCAGCCTGACGATCAAAATGGTCGTTTACTCCTACGTCGGGTTCGTCGGAGGCCGCTACCCGGCGGCAATCTCGACGGTGTACGGCACCGGCTTGGTTGCACCTAGCTTCTAGGCCCTCCCAACCCAGGCTCACCCCTAGCCCCTCTAGGGCGAGCAGGGCTACCCCCTGGGCGGTCGTGTCCACCACGCGGCCGTCCAGGGGGAACCCACAACTACGAGAGGAAAGCCATGCCGACACTTTGGGAGAAGCAGGCTGCGGCCCGCATCCACAAGCACGACCCGACGCCCGCAGCGAAGCCGGCAGCGAAGGCCCCGGCCAAGAAGGCCCCGGCCAAGAAGCCAGCAGCGAAGAAGTAACCGGTGGGCAACTACGTCGCCCTATCCGAGCTGAAATCGGCGCTGGGGATTACCGGGTCGACAGACGACGACTTCCTGAACCTGGCTATCGACGCCGCCGAGCAGGCCATCGACGACCTGTGTGGGCGGGTGTTCACCGCTGCCGGGTCGACGTCGGCGCGGACGTACCGCGCGCAGCCTTACCTGGCCGTCACCGACGACATTTCGACCCTGACCGGTCTGGTCGTCAAAACGGACACCTCAGGCGATGGGACGTTCGACACGACCTGGGCTAGTTCCGACGTTCAGAGCGAACCTCTGAACAATCTTGCCAAGGGTCGCGCCGTGTTCAACCTGCGGGCGGTCGGCGACTACCTGTTCCCGGTTTACGGCGACGGCCTCGCATCGCTGGAAGTCACAGCTAACTGGGGGTGGCCGTCCGTCCCCGACGCTGTCAAACAATCGACGTTGATGTATTCAGCCCGTTTGTATTCCAGGAAGGCATCACCACTAGGGGTAATCGGGGTGGGGGATTTTGGCCCGGTGCGGATCTCCCGGTCCGATCCGGACATCGCCCACCTGCTGATGGATTACCGGCGCCCTGGGATCGCCTAATGGCCGACATCGCGGCGATCCGGTCCGGGCTGAAAACCCGCTTGGCGACCAGCTCGACGTTCGTTCAGGTAGCGGCCACGATGCCGGACACGGTGTCGCCGCCGTGCGCCGTTATCGACCTGGAAACAGCGACCTACCATCAGGCGTTCGGTAACGGACTGGAGCTGTTGACGTTCCAGGTGACCGTCATAGCGCAGCGGTTCGACACCGCGTCGAACCAGGCGCTGCTCGATGGGCTGATCTCAGGCTCCGGGTCGGTGCGGGCGCTCATCGAGGGCGACGTCACCCTGGGCGGCGCCTGTAGCACCTGTCAGGTGTCGCAGATGACGAACTACGGGCTACTAACCGCCAACGAAACCGACTACATCGGAGCGAATTTTCAAGTGGAGGTCTACGCGTAATGCCGAAAAAGAAGCACGAATACACAGTGGTCGGGAACCATGCGGTCCACGGGCACGAACCGGGGTCGACTTTCTCGTCCGACATGGACGACGAGCAGGCCCAGCAACTAATCGACGGGGGTCACCTGACCGCCGGCAAGCGCCCAGAGGAGGGCTAATAACATGGCTGAACTAATCGGGGGCGCTGCGGCTGTTTTGACAATCAACAGCGTGGACCTCTCAGACCACATGACGTCAGCGTCGTTGGAGATCAACTACGACGACGTCGAAACCACCGCGTTCGGCGACGCAGTCCGCACGCGGATCGCCGGCCTCGGCGACGCGACCCTAAACGTCACCTTCAACCAGGACTACGCGGCCTCCGAGGTCGACGCGACGCTGAACGGCCTCGTCGGCTCGACCACAGCGTTCGTGTTCAAAGCGACCGGCGCATCTGTCAGTGCCACGAACCCGTCGTATGCCGGCACCGTCGTCGTCACCAACTACACGCCCATGTCAGCCGAAATCGGCACGCTCAGCACCCTGAGCGTCACCTGGCCCGTGACCGGCGCCCTCACCCGCGCAACGTCATAACCCAAACAGAGGGGCAACATGAAAAACAGCATGAAGATCACGCTTCGCGTGTCTCACGACGGCGCCGAGCGAACCCTGGTCGCCGGACCGGCCGCCATAGTCGCATTTGAGCGACACTGGGGCCTCGGGATCGGCGCTGCGATGGCCGAAATCCGGGTTGAACACCTCGCGTGGTTGGCCCACCGGGCCGCCTGGCAGGAAGCCCAGGCCGGCACCGGGCCGGCCGTCAAACCGTTCGACGCGTGGCTCGACCAGCTGGAGGACATAGAGGCTGTCGGCGACGAGGATGATGAAAGCCCTTTGGGTGGGACTCCCTGACCGTCCAGGTGGCCGCTTTGGCGGTTCGGACAGGGATCGGCCCGATGCAGCTCATCGAGTGCCCACCGGAGGTGCTAAACGCCGTTTATCGGGTGTTGGAGTACCAGGCTGACGAACAGGAGAAAGCGAGGCAGCGGCGCTAATGGCAACCCAGTTCGACACCCTGACCGGTTCCAGCGATTTCCGGGTGACGATGAAACTCGACGAGGTCGCCGAGTTCGCCAAACGCCTCCGCTACGTCGACAAGGACACAAAAAAGGCCGCCCGGCAGGCAAACAAACGCATCGCGGAGCGGGTCGTCATCCAGATCCGCGGCGCAGCCCTGTTCGACCCGTACCACCCCCGCCAGTACGCAAAGTTCCTCCCGTCGGTGAAAGCCGTCCAGGGCACCACGCCGAAAATCAAGATCGGCGGGGCACGAAACTTCCGAGGCCCCCGTTACAGGGGCGACAAGTCGGTGAAGCTGTGGGAGGTCCAGGGCGGTGTCGAGTTCGGAACCGACCGGACCCATGACCGGCTGGGCCGCAAAACGGGCCGCAAGTTCGGACCCCGCAAAAAAGGCGGCTACGTCGTGTTCCCGGTCATCAAGTCGATGCAGAAGTTTATTCGCCGCCAATACAACGTCGAGATGGAAAAGGTGCTGAAGGACCTCTAATGGCTACCCGCACACTGACCGTCAACCTGATCGGTCGCGCCGACAAGCTCAATAAGTCGTTCAAGAACGCTTCGCGCGGTGCCGACACGATGGCCGGCAAGATGATGAAGGCGACCCGCATGGCCGGCCTCGGGTTCACGGCCCTGGGCGGTGTCGCAATCGGCGCGGCGATGGCCCTGAAGCCCATGCTGGACAACGCCGCCGAAGTCGAAGAATCCCTGTCCAAAAACCGGGTCGTTTTCGGCGAGAACGCGAAAGCGATTGAACAGTTCGCCGACAGGTCGCTGCAAGCGTTCGGCGTAACCCGCCGCGAGGCCCTGGAAGCGACCGGTGTCATCGGCGCGCTCGGCTCGGCGATGGGCATGGCCGAAGCGGACTCCGCGGCGATGGCAACCACCCTCGTCGGCCTAGCCGGCGACATGAGTTCCTTCAACAACGCTTCGGTGGAGGAAACGCTGACGGCGATTCAGGCCGGCCTCCGAGGCGAAAACGAACCGTTGCGCCGATTCGGTGTCCTCCTCGACGCGGTCACCCTGAAGAACAAAGCCCTGGAAAAGGGCATCATAAAGAACACGAAAGAGGCGTTGACGCCCCAGACGAAAGCCCTCGCCGCATACGAGGTCATCCTGGAGCAAACCGAAATCCAGATGGGGGATTTCGCGCGGACGTCGGATAGCGCAACGAACCAGCAGAAACTCCTGGCGGGTGCCCTCGACGACATCAAAACGAGGATCGGCGAACAGTTCCTGCCGGCGCTGACGGCGATTGTGACGACACTAAACGACGACGTCCTGCCGGCGATTCGCGAGTTCGCCGACGATCCGAGCGTCGAAAATGCCGGCGCCATCGTCGGCGCGACGATGGCGGCCACAGCGGGCACAGAGTTCGTCGACGAGTTCAAGACAAACACCGGAAACGCCCTGCGGGACATGGCCGATGGTCACGGCGCCACCGCGGGCGTGCGGTTCTGGCAGCGGTTCTTCGGCGGCGTCGGCGAGGGCATCGAGGCGACGAGGATTCGCCAAACCCTCAACAACCTGTTCGACCGGGTCGCCGCCGATTTCGGCATCAACCTGGAAGCGATGCTCAACAACGAATTCGGCCCCACCAACCCGGATTTTGACCGGGGCGAGGACTGGACGATGGGCGGCTCGGCGCCTGCGAACGCCGCAGGCATTGTGCTGCCGGCGCTGACCGGGCTTTTGGAGCCGGCCCTGGACGTAGCGCTCCCCGATGCTGTGACGAAAGTTGTCCCGGACGTAATCGACGACGTTGTCGGCGAGGGCCGCGTTCCCGGCGGTTTTGAGATCGACCCCGAGCTGCAACGGTTCCTGGACGTTGTCGGGACGAGCGCCTGGGACCGTTTCATGGCCCCGGCGGCGTCGACGACGGTCGTCAACATCAACTCGACGGCGGTGTCGGGCCAGGAGGTTGTCGACGCCCTGGGCGCGTTCGTCGACACGAACGGGCCGTTGCCGCCGCATTGGCAGCAGTCAGCGCAGTAGCCGATGGCTTCGCCGACGTTTGTCGTTCATGTGTACCTCGACGGGTCGTTTCGCGCCCTCACGGCTGATGTGCGAGCTACGAAAATCAAGGTCGGCCGGTCCAGGGTGCAGGACGTTTTCACAGCTGGCACATGCGTCATCAGCCTCAACAATCAAAGCAACGCCTACTCGCCCCTGGGGGGCGGCACATACGGCGATTCCCAGTGGATTGGCGCCGAGGTCCGCGTCAACGTGTTCCTAAACTCGGCGAGCCAGCCGACAACCCTGTTTCGCGGCAAAATCGACGACATCGACGTCGTGTTCCCCGACGCGACCGATTCGACGGTGACCCTCAAATGTTCCGATGGGCTGTCAACCCTGGCGAAAACGGAACTAAACGACGTTGATTTCGTCGAGCAGGTCGGTTCGGCCAGGTTCACCGCCATTCTCGACAACGCCCAGGTCAACTACCCGGACGAATCGTCACCGGTGGACCGGGACATCGACACTTCGTCGATCACGATGGCCGCCGAAACGGTCGCCGGCCTCCAGACGGCGACGTACACGGCGCGCCTCGCCCAATCCGAGGACGGTGCCATCTACTGCCGGCACGGCCTCCCAGGCGGCGCAGCGGCCGCGGCGACGAAGCGCGGCAACGTCCTGACGTACAAAAAACGGTATGCGCCATCCACGCCGACCGGTTTGACGTTCATCGGGTCGGGTGGCAACTCGACACAGCCGCCCATGACCGGCCTCAAAACGACGTACGGGTCTGAGATCCTGTTCAACCGCGGCGTTTACGCCGGGTCTACCGGCAACGACCAGATCGTCAACGACACGGCAAACCAGACCCTCTACGGCATCCGGACCATCGTGCGGCGCAACCTGTTGAACCTGAACGACGCAGACGTCCTATCAGCGGCCACAAACTTCGTGCTGCTGTATTCGACGCCGGCCCTACGCGTGTCACAGCTCACCTGTATGCCCAGGTCGATGACCGAGGCGCAGGCCGAAGCCGTTGCCAAGCTCGGAATGTGGGACGGCATCCAGGTGTCGTTCACCCCGGTGGGGGCCGACACCGCGCAGCAACGCATCGTCCGCATCGAGGGTGTCACCCATGACATAACGCCGATGGGGTGGGAAATGCGCTTGAATTGCTCCGGATCCGGGGACCAGCAGTATTTCATACTGGACAGCACGATCGACGGCATCCTGAACACGAACAAGATGGCCCCGTAGGAGGCATCACATGGCCCAGCAGACATTCTCCGGCGTTCCTGGTGCGTTCGCAGCCGGCGCGGTCCTCACAGCTGCCGAGCAGGAGCTGATCCGGGATTACATGATCGCCCAGATCAAGGAAGGCATGACCGGGGACACCGGGGAGATCCTCCCGATGATCATGGACCTGACGAACAACCGCATCGTCCTGGATTCGGGCGGCCTCGAGTTTTCCGACGGGTCGCTGCAAACCGTCGCCGCTAGTTCAGACCCGGCCGACATGAACCTGATTGTCGGCCTCGAAATGTTCCTCTAGGGGGAAGCACCTATGGCTACCTATTCCAAAGAACTTCTGTCCGGCTCGACGCAGGGGAAGGGCATCCTGGTCGCCGCGACGTCGACCGCCGGCACGACAATCCACACCGCCGTTTCTGGGACGACCGACATCGACGAAATCTGGTTGTACGCCGTGAACGCGCATTCGGCTGACATAAAACTCACGCTGGAATGGGGCGAGGCAACCGAACCGAACGGCAACATCGAGCAGACGGTCCCGACCGAATCGGGTCTGATGCTCCTGGTCCCCGGCCTGCTCCTCCAGAACGGCCTAGTGGTGAAAGCGTTCGCTGGGACCGCTAACGAGATCGTGATCCACGGCTACGTCAACAAGATCGACAAGTAATGAGCCTCCGGTTCGCCGCCCGCACCAGGCCCGCGACGATGGTTTCGACGTGGCTGAACAGCCTCGTTTCCGGGACCGTTGTCAGCTATGCCGGCTACGTCGCCGGCGGCGAGTCATCGGTGCACGACACGGTCGACAAGTTCGATTTTGCCGACGACTCCCGGACGACGCTGGGCACCGGCCTGTCAAACTCCCTTGAAGGAGCTGGCGGTTTTGCCAACTCGGGTACCGCCGGCTACGTCGCTGGCGGCAACGCGGGCGGCGCCATCGCCACGGTCAACAAGTTCGCATTCGTCGGCGATGTCCGAAGCACGCTGGGCACCGGCCTGTCATCGTCGCGCTCTGGTCAGACAGGTTTTGCCAACTCGGGTACCGCCGGCTACGTCGCCGGCGGCTACACGGTCACCACGGTCGACAAGTTCGCGTTCTCCGACGACAGCCGAAGCACGTTGGGTACCGGCCTGTCGACCGCCGTCTCCATCCTGGCGAGTTTTGCCAACTCGGGTACCGCCGGTTACACGGCTGGCGGGGACAGTGGGAGTAGCACCTCAGTCGCCACGGTCAACAAGTTCGCTTTCTCTGATGACGGCCGAACCACGCTTGGGACCGGCCTGTCGGCTGCGAGTAGGGGCGTGGCGGGTTTTGCCAACTCGGGTACCGCCGGCTACACACTCGGGGGAAGGCTCACCGGCTATGGGGCGGTCGTCGACACGGTCGACAAGTTCGCTTTCTCTGATGACGGCCGAACCACACTCGGTACGGGCCTGTCGACCGATACCTACGGCCTCGTCGGTTTTGCCAACTCGGGTACCGCCGGCTACTCGGCGGGAGGGAGCAATGGGTCGTGGGCGATTGTCGCCACGGTCGACAAGTTCGCGTTCTCCGACGACGGTCGGACGACGCTGGGCACCGGCCTATCCGGCAACCGTCGTTTCCCTACTTCGTTTGCTAACGCCGAGGCACTCTAATGGACATTTCCGAAGCCATCGCCGAGGTCCAGCAGCCCCGCAGTCGCTACCAGTTGATCCATTTCGTTATAGGTCAGCACGACACCCCGGAGATGCGGTTCTACCAGTTATGCCTGGAACTACAGGACATGGGCTACAAACTGCGAATGGCGCGACTAGGGGTTCGCAAAGCGGAGGTCGAGATCGGACGCCTGCTGGAAACCGGTGATGAACTCGACGCAATCGAAGCCGAAGAAAAGCAGGTCGGCCTGGAACAAACCCTGGTCGTGATGCGCGGAGCGGAACGCGAACTAGCGGTCCTCGGCGACCTGTTCGACGAGTCGCAGAAGTTCACCCGCGACGAAATCGAACACGCCCAGCCCGAATACTGGCACGCCCGCCTCACCAGGCAGACCAACCTCCAGCTAATGGCCGGCGGTGTCCAATGGGCGCAGCTCGACTCGATGCGCCAGGCCGGCATTCTGGAAGAAGCCATAGCCGCCCACCAGCCACACCCAGAGAACGGACACCAGGAGCTGGCCCCGTGACGTACATCAAATGGAAACTATCGGACGGCACATGGGGGACTGGCCCGGAGGAAACCATCGCCGACCGTGGCGGCCACGCCGACGCCTCATGGGCCGTCGACGCCGCCGGCTACCGCATCGGCTACCTGACCGAGAACTGTGGCCTGACCGATCTCGGCACCTGGGACGTCACCGAGCAGACCGAAGCGCAGGCGCTGACGTTCTGCCAGGCCCTGTACGCCGACGCCGAGGTGCTACCCGACGGCCGTATCAGCAGTCCACCCCCGCCCGATAATGACGTATGACGCCTACCAGGACGACCTGGAATACCTGGAGCAGTTCCGCGACGACGGAGACGAGAATGTACGACTACTAGAACCCCTCCTCGCGTTTCGCCTCAGTCGGGCGTACAGGCGCTCAGAACGCCTCCGAGGCTTCCTACGCATAGAGTCCGCAGGACGCACACGGGACGCACAGCAGTACCTGTACGACGGTTACAAGCGAGGCGACGCCGGGTTCAACCTGGCCGCCAACCCTGACCGGATCATCGGCTCCCGGGGCGGGTTCACGTTCCGCGGCAGCTGGCACATGGCCCAGGAGGACGGCTACGTGTACGCCGTCGACCTGACCCATCACGGCGCCCTGTCCTGGGACGACGCCCACGACGACCTACGCGGCTCGGGCCTGCACACGACCGTCCCCGGGGAGCCGTGGCACCACCAGGCGACAACGATCAAGGGACCACTACCGGGACCGTTCCCGGACGGCACGACAACGGAGGACGAGTTGACACCTGAACTGGAAGAAAAGTTGGAGGGTCTGGCGACCTGGGTTTTCAACGGCACGACCATGATCCTGAAACGGCTCGACGAGCTGGAACAGCAGCTCGCGACGACGAAAGGCGACGACGAATGAAGGCTTACCTGGACCTGATCGAACGGTGCGCGATGACGTTCGTGCAGTCGTTCGCCGCGCTACTGCTCGCCGACACGGCCGGCATCGACCTGTCCGTTTCGACGGTGCAGGCCGCAGCGGTGGCCGGCGTTGCCGCGGCGTTGGCCGTCCTGAAGGGCTTTGCGGCGCAACGCCTGGTCGGTGACAAGTCGCCGTCGCTGGTGAAGTGACCGAAGAAACCTCCACCACATCGTGGAAACAGTGGAAGCTGCCGCAACTAAACCTCGGCACCCTGGTGTCGATTCTGATAGCGGTCGGGTTTATTACGTTCCAGGGCATCAGGATCTCCAACCAGATTTCCGGTAACAGCGACTCCATCGCCGGCATGACGCACGCCGTGGAGGAGCTGGCCGGCGCGGTCAGCCTGGCTAACGAACTGGACACGCGAACCAACCTGCTGTTCGACGAGATCGGTTCGCTACGCGACCAGTACCAGGACCAGGCCGACGTCTGGATCGAGATTTCAACACAGGCCGAGCAGATCGACACGATCCGCACCGAGGCGCGCATCCTCCGCACCGACATCGAGTCCACCTGGAACCAGCAGAACGAGTTCCGCATGGAGGTGACGGAGCGGGTCGGCGAGTTTGAGGCTGCCGGCCAGATGCTGTCGGACCTCCAATGGCAGGTCGACGACCTGAACCGGCGCGTCGCTGAAGCGTTCGGCGCTGAGATGGCGAGCGGCGGCGACGACTACAGCTGGCAAATCTCCGACCTCCAGACGAAGGTCGCGGAGATCATCGGCCGCCAGAACGCAGGCGTCGACATCGAATGGAAACTAGAGGACCTGGAGAACGGCCTCGACTGGGAGATCGACGAGCTGACCCGCCGCGTCACCGAGTTGCAGGTTCGCATAGACACGGGCGGCGCCGGGATCGAACAATGGGCCATCGACGACCTGTGGAACGCCCACAACGACACCTGGGGCCGCACCGAGGATCTCTACATCCGCACCGACGACATGTACGACATGGTGCGCCGCATGTGGTCCGCGTTGGAGTCCCGAAGCTGGCCGCACGAATACCTCTACGACTAGGTGCTAGCCGATGTCAAAGATGACGAAACTGATCGCCGCTGTGACCGGCCTGCTGGTCGCCGTCGGCACCCTGGTCGGCACCATCTCGATGACTATCGGGAAGGGGCCGGAACCGGCGTCCGGCGGCATCACCATCGTCCTAAACAGCGTGGACGCTTACGAGGAGTTCATAGCGAACCACCCGTCCAACGGATGACCCGTCGACAAACGCGCAGCACAGACCCGCTTTCCCCGGCGGGTCTTTTCGCCGTTTTGGAACCATCCCCGACGGCTGCACAAACGCTGCCTAAAGTTGACATAAGGTCGCAAGGCCGACTGGTGGACGAACCGAACCAACTAGGGGGGCACTAATGGAAGCACGCACGCTCGACGATTCGACGACGGTCGCGTTCCCTGAGCCTTCCCTGTGGGACCAGACCGGCGGCCTCGTCTCCGACGCCCACCCGCTAACCAGCCACCGCGCAGCCACGACCGTCAAGTCCGGCACGCAAAAAGCGCAGATCCTTTTGGCGTTGCGGGCGGTGTGGCCTGACCGGGGCCTCACCGGGTACGACCTGTCGACCCGCGGCCTCGTCGTCAACGGTGCCGGCCTTCCCATCTCGGCGAACCAGGCTTGCACCCGGCTGCTGGAACTACGCGACGCCGGCCTGGTGGACTTTCAACGCGAGTTTCCGGCCGGGCCGATAGTCGAAGCGGCGACCACACCGGGCAACACCGGCCAGGTTCACACGCTCACCGCGTACGGCGTGTCCAAAGCGTCAGCGATCCCCGCCTGATGGACATCACCCGGGTTTCCGAGAAGCTCGCCGCGTTTAGGTCCGATTTCCCGCCGTGTGACTACGCCCTGATGCAGTCGTTTACCGAGGACGACGTCGGCGGTGTCGCCCGCGTTGTCGGCTGCACCCAGGTCATCGAAGTCGAAACGGGACGGGTGCTAGCCCAGGCGTACGGCACACGGGCGCTACGCGCCCCGGTTCCCGGCGCCCAGGGTGCCAAAGACACCCGCGACCCCGACAGGGCGATGACACAGTCCCTGGGCCGCGTCCTCGGCCTGATGGGCTACGCCGACCCGAAGTCTGTCGAAGGCGACACCGACGAACCCGACCAGACGAACGTCACCGCTGCGGCGCCCCGGCCGCCGTCGCCGGCCGCTGTCGCAAAACTGCACCTAGCCGGCACGCCGCCGGCCGCCGACCCGGACCTGGTATCCACCGACGCCCTGAAAGAAACGCTGAACGCGCTCGCCCCCGGCACCCGCGGCAAACTAAAAGCGGCGCTCGCCAAGGCCGGCCACCCGACCGAGATCCCACCCATGATGCGACGCGTCGACTACGACCGCCTCGATTACGTCCTCCCTGACCTGATCCAGAAGGTGCTTGATGACACGCACACAGCGGACTGACGACGTTTCAGGTCTGGTAACGGAGGCGTCATGGCAGGCCCAGGTGATCGAAGCCGCCGACCTGTTCGGCTGGTTCGTGTACCACAACCCGGACAGCCGGCGAAGCAACGCCGGTTTTCCCGACCTGGTCCTGATTCGACCGCCCCGGGTGCTGTTCATGGAGCTGAAACGGCAGACGGGGCGCCTGTCGCCGATCCAACGCGAAGTAATCGACCAGCTGGACGCGTGCCCCGGTGTCGAGGTCCACGTCGCGCGCCCGTCCGACTGGGAGCAGGTCTGTTCGTGGCTGGCCTAGCCGTCGCCTGCTATGCGACGCCCCTGGGACATGAACCGGTGACCGCTCTGCGGGTCACCACCAATCGGGTGCCGGCCGGGACGCCCCCGGCGACTACGGCTCACTCGCCAGGCCCTAACGACCGGCCGGCACCCTCAATCGTGGACGGCGGCGCTGCGGCGCTCGGGGGAGGTGCCGCAGCCCCGTCGTCCACATCCCACGCCCTGTACCCCGAATCGACCGAATCGTGGAGGCCCTGGGTCATGGTCCACTTCCACACTGTCGACGTCGACCGGGTTTTGGCGATCATCGACTGCGAATCGGACGGCCGGTGGGATGCGGCGAACCCGAACCAGGCAGCGAACGGCATGTACGCGAAAGGGCTGTTGCAACACCTCGACGGCTACTGGCCGTCCCGCGCAAAACGTGCAAAACGGGAGGGCTACCACAACACGGGCGACATCTGGAACCCGCTAGACCAGCTGGCAGTTTCAGCGTGGCTCGCCTATCGCACCCCTCAGGGGTTCGACCATTGGAGTTGCAACCCGTGAGCCGCTGCCGGACCTGCAACGGCGTCGGCATTACCGGGCCGCCCCGTAAACGCCGGCTGTGTGAAGATTGCCCGCCTGATTTCACCGACTACGGCGATCACCTCGCCAACCCGCGCACAGGCACCTGCCCGCTGTGCGGCTCGGAAGGACAATGCAGATGTGCAAACGCTTACTAGCCCTGGTCGTGTTCGTCGCCGTGTTGGGGGTGGCTTCGCCGGTGGGGGCCGGCGTCCTGATCGGCCGCCCCGGCGAGGTGCCGACCGGCTACCTGTACCTCACCGAGTATCAGGTCGCTGACCGGGTCGACGAACGGATCGCCGACGGCGACCTGGACGCCGACAGCGTCTACAAGACGTCCACAGGGATAATCCTGTTTGGCACACCTGTCGATCTGCTCATCGAAGCCGGTGTGATCCGCGAGTTTTACGTCGACCGTTTCGACGGTGTGCGCCGTTTCGACGACCCGTTTTGGGGGCAACAGACCGACATTTGGATGACCGAATGGCGGGCCGCCTGGGTTTGGACGCCGTGAACCGGTTCACCGTCGTGCACACCGCAGAACTCGGGCGGCATACGGACGATTTGTCGTGGCAGGCCCGCGGCCTGTTCCTGGAGTTGCTACTGGCCGCCGATTTCGTCACCGGGATGGTGCCGGCCACCAGCCGCGAACAGGTCCGCGTGTGGACGGGCCGTTCCTGGTCTGCGACAGCGAACCACCTGGACGAGCTGGGGAAGGCCGGTTTGATTGTCGAATCTGTGGCCGGCATCGAGGTAACGGTTTATCCACAGATCAGCGACCCTCGCGGTAACCGCGAGACGCTTCGCGCTCACCGCGAACAGCTCGCGCTCACCGCGAAAAGCCTCGCGCCTACCGCGAAGCCCACCAGCGGAAACGCAGACACAATTACAAGAACTAGAACAACAGTCGAAGGGGACCGTTTCGTACCAGGTGAGGGGTGGGTGTGAACGTCGTTTCCCTGTTCGACCATTCGGCCGTTCTGCTGGAACCGTGGTCTGAGAGCGGTTTCGACTGCTGGGCTGTCGACATCGCCCACCCTCGGGGCCACACCGTCCGGGATGACGGCGTCAACCTCATCGGCCACGATCTGGCTGTCCCGTGGCTGCCGCCTTTCCCGAAATCGAGCATCGCGTTCGTGGCGGCTTTCCCACCCTGCGACCACCTCGCCGTTTCAGGGGCCAGATGGTTCGCCGGGAAGGGTCTACGCGCCCTGGCGAAATCGGTTGAGCTGTTCGCCACAGCTGCCGAGTTCTGTGAATGGTCGGACGCCGCGTATTTCATCGAGAACCCCGTGTCGACGATCTCGACGTACTGGCGCAAACCGGACCACATCATCCACCCTTGGCAGTACGCCGGCCTCCACAGCGCCGACAACTATACGAAAACGACCTGTCTGTGGACAGGAGGCGGGTTTGTGCTGCCAGAACCCGAGCCGTTGGATGCCCCGGGCCTGTTCAACGGGAAGCCACCGGACGACCGCATACACAAGATGCCACCCTCGGCGCAGCGTGCCGCCCTACGGTCCGAAACGCCCCGCGGTCTGGCCCTGGCGCTCCACGCCGCAAACCAATGACTGACGATCTGCGCCGGGTGCTGACCCGCCTCGTAGCCGCAGGGCACCTAGTCGCAACCGAACTAGACACCCTGGAACTGCTCGCCTACGGCGCCAGCTCAGGCAGCGAACAGAAAGTAGCCGGCGGCGACGTAATCGACCTCCACGGTGTAGGCGACCAGAGGGCCAGAACAGCCCTAGCCGTCATCGAACGGCATGTCGGCCCGCTCCTGGCAGGCTTCGACAACGCCCTGGCGCTAGTCCACACAGGAGGCCCTGACGGGCCTGCGCCGAGAACCCGCCAGCAGATCAGCCGCCGGGAACACTCAGACGCCCTAGACGCCCAGGAGCGACGCAAAGCCCGAGGCGAATACACCCCGACCCGCATCCACCCACAACCCAGGATTCACTGATGCGGACCTTTTCGTTCGGCGCAGGCGTCCAATCCACAGCGGCGCTGGTGCTGGCCGCCCAGGGCCGCATCGACTACCAGACGTTTCTATTCGCTGACACTGGCGACGAGCACCCCGACACCTACGACTATTTACAGTCGGTCCACCTCCCGTTCGCTCAGAAGCATGGGCTAACGATCCATGTTCTAAAGAAAACCTGGCGTGACGGCAGCCAATACTCAATTCTGGAAAACATCGACCGGCTCAAAACCGCTATTCCTATCCCGGTCTATCTGGACTCCGGGAAGCCGTGGCGGCGTCACTGCACCTCCGACTGGAAAGTAGACGTCCTCGCCAAATGGCTGAAGGTGAACGGGGCCACCGCCGATAACCCGGCATACACGGGGATGGGGATCAGTGTCGACGAGTTCCAACGCGCCAGGACGAGCAATATCGAACATCAGGTATTGGAGTACCCGCTTCTAGACCTGAACATTCGCCGACGCGATTGCGTCGAAATCGTGCGCGACGCCGGCCTGCCACCAGCCCCACGCTCCGCTTGCTATTACTGCCCATTCCACTCAACGGAGCATTGGCGCGACCTACGCGAGGACCATCCTGACCTATTCGCGCGGGCTGTCGCCCTAGAAGAAACGCTCTCAGTGCGTGCCGAAAAGCATCTCGGGTCGGGTGCCCGCTTATGGCGGCGCGGCAAGTTGGCAAACTTGGACGATCAGTTGCGGTTCGTGTTCGACTACGACGAACCAGAAACATGCGACAGCGGGAGCTGTTTCACCTAATGGACACGTTCCACGACTGCC
>Ga0080013_1002734_pt1 | contig 20033 bp, 19 predicted proteins | sample ETNvirenome_6_85_FD_69236 | JGI IMG/M metagenome (GOLD analysis project Ga0080013, IMG submission 69236) | Marine viral communities from the Pacific Ocean - ETNP_6_85 (SPADES assembly) (version 2) | ecosystem: Environmental > Aquatic > Marine > Oceanic | place: Pacific Ocean | collected 2013-06-19 | reverse complement strand
AAAAAAAGGTGCTCCACATATGCAAGATAAATGTTTAAAAAGTTTTGTACAATATTGTAATTCACAAAATAAAAAATTTAAAACTGTTTTAGATGTAGGTGCTTGGTGTGGTACTTGGAGCAAGACAATACAACCTTATTGTAAGCGTGTGATTGCTTTTGAACCAGATAAAACAAATTTTGAATGTTTGCAAAAAAATATGGGACCATTTAATCATGTTACTTGCAATAAACTTGCAATAGGAGATAAACTTTGTAATGTGTCTTTAACACAAGAAAGTGCAACACAAAATACAAGAGTAGGAAAAGAATCTAGCAATATTCAAGATGTTCAAATGTTTAATATTGATTATTGGAATTATGATGACGTAGATATGATAAAAATAGATGTTGAGGGATATGAAATGCGTGTGCTTGAAGGTGCCTATAAGACTTTAACATTCAACGATGAGAATCAATCCAATGTACAGTATATTATGGTAGAGCTTAATAATAATACAAAAAAATATAGCTCAAGTAATTTAGAGGTTGAAAAGTATATAAAAAATTTAGGATTTAAAATTCTTATAAAAATCTGGCCAGACATAGTATTTTATAGAGCATGATGTACGAATATTTAGAAAATTTAGATTTTAAACCAAAAAAAGTTTTAGATTTGGGTGCATGGAACGGAATATGGACCAGAGAAGTGAAGGAATTTTGGCCTGATGCACATTATACTTGCATTGAAGCAGGAAAAAAACACGAAGGAAGATTATTAAAATGTGCAAATGAAGTTTTTATTGCTGTATTAGGAAACGAAAATAAAGAAGTAGATATGCACTTAAGACAGATTAAAGGGCATAAAATAACTTATACTAAAGGATCAAACATATTTGGAATTGACACATTTCCTTCACAAGCAGTAGAAAAAAGAAAAATGCAAACACTTAAATCTATTGTTGGCAACGATGCAATTTATGATTTTATTAAACAAGATGTACAAGGCGCAGAACTTTTAGTAATGAAAGGCTCGCCGGAGATTTTTAAAAGAGCAACTTATGTTTTAAACGAGGTAAATTTATATAAAGACCCTAAACAACCTCTTATACCTGATGTAGATGAGATGGACCTATTTATGCAAAGTTTAGGATTTAACAGTAGTGCCATTATAGGGGATCATGGAAAAGTTAATCAAATAGATAAATTGTACTGGAAAAATTAATTGGTATAAAAAGTTACCCTTTTTCTATACTTCATAATAAAAGTATTAAATGTAATACGGTTAGTATTTTTATTACTTTCATATGAGTGCCAAGTATGTCCTTCTTGTCCACAAAAAACAAATGTATTATTAGGTTTCCATTTTTATAATTTTATTGTATTTGTTTATGCTTAAATCTAATTGTAAAACCGGTCTGTTAGGTAAAACCGATTTCCTTTTAATTATTTTTATGTTTTTAGATCTTGTTATTAAAAATGTATTAGGTTGATATTTTATAATTTTTCCTTCTAGATCTATATCGTTACCAGTTTTTCTGTCAGATCTCTCTTTAAAAAACCATAAACAAATTACTTCTTTATTTTTATTAAACTCACGTAAATCTTTAAAAAATTCAAAACCAATTTTATATTTGGTATCAAAGTCTTGCCAAATTTGGTGAGAAAGGTTGTTTTGGTTTTCGTAAAGTTTATCGTATTCTTTAAGATTAAAAATGCCAGTTGCGTAAATGTATTCAACCGGTTCTTTGTGATAATGAGGTTTTCTTAATTTTTCCCAGTTCATTATGCATTGGAATTTTTAGATTCTCTATATTCGTCTCTTATAGATTCCCATTCCACCGCATATTTTTCTGATTGTTCATCAAGCGGTTCCCATATTTGTCCTCTGAACCACGGGCCACCTCTTGTGAAGTGAACATTTTTAGCATCAATATCTGCTGAACTATGTCCATCTAACCAGTTCCATTCTTCTGGTAGATTACCTATAAGGTCATCAAACTTAAGATTGTTTGCACGAGCATAGTCTTCAATCCATTCAAATCTATGCAACCATCTTCCTGATTTTGTACTTACATCATCCACAGTAAGATATTTGTGTGCTGGATGACTACAATTATACATTATTACTGAAGACCAGTTTTTACGATTATAATTGTATTGTTCATTACCATACATTTTATGGGTTTCGTTTGATGCTTGGGTATGATTATGTTTAATACAATACATCGCATATCCCGGATCATTGTATTTTTCAAATAACTCTAAAGGATCACTTCTAAAATACATATCACAGTCCATAAACACTGCCCAACCTTCTAATCTATGTAAAAATGGTGTTAAAAATCTTGAAAATGAAAAGTCAGTAGCAAATGGTCTGCCATCTGATTGATCTCTGTGTTGTATATCATTTTTAGGATCTACAGGACTTGGTAGTGCTGAACTGCCTAATTGCCATGCTCGTCTATATAATCCTATTCGTCTTAATAAATCTTGCTTGATCGGGTATACGTTTATTGGACCCGATGCGTGTTTTTGTGCTGTATATTTTAGTACTTCATAAGGTTCGTCTTCTCTTGGATCGTATCCTACGTATATTGTTGGTATGTCTGTTGTCATTTTCTTCCTGATAAAATTTGGTGTATATCTTCCCAATTATTTACTCTAGTAATTTCAGGATGGCCGAAGTTTTGGTTGTAAGGACGATTGTATAATATAACCTTTAAACCGTAATTGAGCCCGGCTAAAGCGTTCTTAGGCTTGTCCTCGACCCAATATAACCCTGTGTTGTGAAACTCTGCTAATGCTGAATCTTTATCTGCTCCTGTACCTAATATGTGGTAGTTTGAAAAAACTTGTTTGCCAAATAGTTCTTCTAGTCGTTTTTTACGTAATTCTTGTGCTGGTTTGTCAGATGTTTGTGATGTAATTGGTATAAAAGTCCAACCTTCTGCGTGTAGTAGTTTAACCCAAGTTTGTGAATCTGGCATAGGCCGTTGTGTTCCCATCCAAGCACTTCTGTTAAACTCTCTAATCTCTTTTCTAATTTCTGGTATAGTAACACCAAAACGTTCTGCCATTTCGTAAGTGTTTTCTTTATCTTTTAACAATCTATATAGGTGATACCTGCTTCCTTTTTCATCAAAGAGTGTTCGTTGTAACATCCATTTAGTAAAATGGTGCTCCCATTCTAATAATACTCCGTCTACGTCTGTAAGTATAATTCTATTGTTCATATGTTAACCAGTGTGAATTTTTAAGACGCCATATTAAAAATTCTTTTTCTGTAAATTTTGCTTTAATGGTCATTGTTTCGTCTATGTCGGATATTATTTTAAGTTTATCTTCATTATATAATTTTTTTATTTCTGGATAATCCTCAACCCAACCCTCAAATACAAATTGTGGTTCCATATCTGGTCCATACAGTTGCAGTTTAGCGATTTTGTAATATTTTTTTCTTTTTCTATTTGATACTGGCATCTTCCATACCCGCTACTCGCAATTTAACAATGTTTGTTATTTGCCATTGTTTCTGATCTAAACCTTTGGTAATGCCTAGCCATTGGTTTCTTACTAAAGCAAAGTCATTTATAAGTTTTTGATAATCAATTACTTCTGTTTCACCGTCAACATATTTTTCGGCTTCTCTACTATTCAATGCTCTATTGTAATGTTCAAAATATTTTATAAATGCTTTAGATCTTATACGTCTTAATTCAATGTTAAGATATTCTAATATTGCTTCTAGTTGTTGTAATTGTGAAAATCTTTGCTCTACAATACCTGGTAAAGAAGCACTTGCCTTTTCAAGACTACCGAATATTTTAATTTCTTTTTTTGCTTGTAATAATTCTGTATCAAAATAGTTGATACAATCAGGAATTTTATCTAAATTTCTACTTACTTCGTTATACCAATTCATTATTCCTCATTATAATAATCATCTTCGTCTTCATCCTCATTAAACACAGTATTAATTGCTTCTTCTAGTTTAGGGTCATAATCTGCAGATGCTTTAATTTCACGTTCTTCGACACCTATATCTTCTAAACTTTTTACAAAGTCAATTGCCGCGTCTGATTTAGTTCTTTCTGGTAGATAATGTAGTAGTGAGTTCCATATACGTTCAATATTTTCATGAGTCATGTCAGCCATTATTTTTGTCCTTGGGTTCGGTTGTTGTTGTTGATAATTTATCAAAATCTTTCATCAACATCATTAATTTATCTCCGACCCAGGCTTTTCTAAACTCAATGTGCTCTTTACCAGCACTATCTACGTATTTTAACCTGTTTCCTGTTTGTACTAGTATACCTTTTTTCTCAAATAAGTCTACTAATCCACTATATGGATCCATTCCTGTATCCCACGGAATTTTCACTTGTACTGACTCAAACGGTTTTGAAAACCTTGTTTTCATTACTTTACAAGCCGCCCTAATACCTCTAACGTCAGTAATTTTGTTACCCTTTTCGTCTTCTTTTAATTTTAATTTTTTCATTGCAATTACAATACTTGATGCATATATAAAACCTTGTCCTCCTGATATTTTATCATCAGGATTAAACATATCTTGTGATGCGTATGTGTGATTAGTTGCTATAAGCCCAACGTTCCAAGAGCCAAACATATTAACACAGTTTCTTACAAGTGCTGTTAAGGCTTTAGGTTTTCTACCTAAATCGCCCTTCATTTCTCCCTTTTCAAACTGGTCAACATCGGTTGGTGTTAATAGCATACCTAAACTATCAATTACAATTAATACTTTAGGTGCGTTTTCTTTGTCATCAGCGTGTTCATCTTTATAACTTTTCATAAAATCTGAAACTGTTCTTGCAACATCATCAACCATAGATAAACTTAATCTTAAAAGTTTCTTTTCGTCAGTATCTACGCCAAGTGCTTCTAGCCATGATTGGTCTAGTGCATTTTCAGAGTCGATTAGTATTACATAAATGCCTTGCTTTTGTGCATTACGTACTAAATTGCCTGATGCTACAAATGATTTACCCGATCCAGATTCACCTGCTAATACTGTTACTTTGCCTAATGGAACACCTTTGTTAAAGTCACCACTTATTAAATAATTTAATGCATAGTTTCCTGTAGAAATCCAATCAGTTGGATCATTAAATCCTATACCAAGTCCTGAAATAGACTTCGTAATACTCTTTCGAAATTTTGTTACGTCAAACGGTTTTGTCATTTTTATAATAGAATCCAAAGGATAACTATCACAATTAATACCCAAGCAGGTACTTGTTTGTATAATATCCAATCTATTGCTTTTTTAATTTCTGTTTTCATAGTCTCCTTATTATAATACACAAGGCCTTAACTGTCAATAATTTTAAGGCCTTGGTAATGTTAGATTATTTTTGTTGTCTTGATCTTATTAATTTCAAGATGTCTTCTGCTCTTTTAGCACTATCGCCTGCTGGAGCCGATGCTGTTACCGTTTCTGCAACTTTTACTTCTGCATTTACCGGATCAGCAGTCTTCTCAACTGGAGCAGGTCTACTTGCTGTTGGTACAGATATTCTAGCACCAACGCCTGCAGGTCTATAATACTGTCCATACTTCTCAAGATCATAAGCCTCACCCTCAACAGATTTTTCAAATAATTCTTTGATTATTTTTATTTCTGCTTCAGATGGTTCTTTTGGTCTATAGTCTGATAAATTATGTAAGCCAAATTTATCAATATTTGCTCTTTCTGTTTCATCAAGAGCACGTTCTCTTCTTGACCATTTAGATGTTGAGTAGTCAGCGTATCCACCTTTAGTTGTTTTATTAACTCTAAAGTCAACACCTTTTACATAATCAGTTGGTAACTCTTCCATTTCAGGATCAAGTAATGCCGATCTAATTATATTAAAGATTTGTGGTCCAATTATAAATCTTCTAATTGGATTTTCTGGTACTGTCTCTTCAGTTAATGGATTTGTAACAACAAAGCCTTGGAATATATAACTTTTCTTTTTCCAATACTTTCTACCCATGTCTTCCATGCTTTTATCTTTAAACCACGGTCTAACTTCTGTTAAAACTGGACAAGTTTTTCCGTACATTTCCATACACGGTACTTGTACCTGAATTGGTCGAGAATCAGTTTGACCCTTAATACCTGCAAAAGGTAGTTTGATCATGTTTCTTTCAGTCCAGAAAAAAGTGTTACCTTGATCTTTATCTGGTAAGAATCTAACAACTGCTTCTGAGCCTTCGTTTATATTCCAGTGTGGATAGATGGCGTTGTCTCCGCCTGTTGATGAAGTGGAGCGATTCACTTCTTGAGATTTTAACTTCGCTCTTATTTCAGCCAATGTAGCCATAATGTAAGCCTCCTTGTGTGCCTATGTTTGTTTTCTGCCTAAATGTATATTAAACATTACGTATAATATACAACTATATTTATCTATTGTCTACTACTATTATTGGTAAAGTGCTATTATTGGTAATTTACTAATTGAGTTATTCTCTCAAGTTCTGCTTCAACGCCTGCTATGTTCTGTGCGTTTTCATCTGCTTTGGCTTTGATAGCCGCTACTATTTTTGTTCTTGATTCTTTTATTGATTCTTTTTTCGCAAATTTTTTCATAAAACGGTCGCCAATTGTATCTACAGGGCCAACATCTTTGCCCCAATCTGGATTTGTTTCAGCATCTGCTTTTTGTTGTGCTATGCCTTGATCAATTCTTTCGTCTTTATCCATTTTTAATTTGTTAAAATTTTTAGAAAGATAAGCCATTGCTACTTTTGAATCACTTGTTTTAAATGCTGATGCACCATCTTTATCTAATACGTCATATGTCATTTTACCAGTTTGATCATCTTTGTACATTGACACATAAGGTTTAATATCTTCAAATGTTACTTGTTCTCCTGCAAATGCTGGTTCTTTTTTTTGTAATTCTTGTTTACGTTTTCTTAACATTTGTACAAGATCATGATCCTTTGGTGTGTTTGGATCCATTTGTATATTTTGTAATGTTTTTAATTTTTCTTCTCTATCTTTTTCGTCTGTAGGTTCTTTATCATATTCATCTATGTCGTTAACCCAATTTTCAAATGCTTCTGTTGATGAATGTGGTTTGCCTTTAATATCTTTTTTAGCTTTGAAGTCTGCTGGATCAACTTCTTCAGAGGCCTTGTCGTATTTTGCTACCAATGCCTTAGCAATATCTCTATTTTTATTAGCATCAGGATCTTTAGGATCAAAAGGCATTCCGGATTTTTCCATTTGATCTGCTACTCTAGAAGCAAAGTTTGCCACTCTGTCTTCGTCGGGAGTTTTTGTTAGCATTCTAGATGCAATATCTGAAAGTGTTGTCATAATTCTTGTATCTTCTGGTGTTGCATTTGGAACGTCATATTTTTTCTCGTCAGGCATATTTTTATTAAGCATTATTTTGCTGTTTGGATTTGCTAAAAATTGTTTGACGATCATTGAATGATCAACTGCTGGTTGAATTGGCGCATCAATTGGTTCGTCACCTGGGTCTAATTCTGTTACTGCTGATTCATCAGGCCCTCTTACTGTTCCATCAAAACCACCTTGTTTTTTTGTTAAACGATTCATCCATTCAAGTGTATCATCAATAAAGCCGTGTGAATCATTTCCATATTTTTTGTTGTTCCAACCGCCATCTTCATCAGGGAAGTCTATACTAGAACTGTGGCTGAAGTGAGTGTTCTTAATAGTTGCACCGTGTTTCATCAGTGTATTGGCCATTTCTTGTGGAGTGTTGGCTTTAATTTCAACGTCCTGTTTTTTGCTGTTTTTCCAAAGTGATGCACTCATATAACCTTGACCTAAACCAAAGATCACAGTATCAATGCCTGCGTCTCTATCGCCTGCGTCTTCTTTAGGTGCTTCTAGTTCACTCATTATTCTGTTAATAAGTGGAAGTGCATCTTCAACTCTGTTGTCTAGATTTTTCATTGTAAATTTTTCTCTTAATTTAGCAATAGTTTCATCGTCTAAAACAATTTCTTCTGATGTTTTAAAGTCTTTAGATGCCGCTTCGTAATGGGGTTGTTTTGATATGTTTCGTATATACTCTCTTAAATTTTCTAATTGTAATTTTGTTTTTTCTATAATATCACCTGCATTATCGTTTAATTGATCTTTATGAGAAACGTATCTTGAAAATGAATTTAATTTTGCAATATCTTCTGATGTTTTAACAATGTGTTCGCCAAATTCATCATGTGGTCTTCCACCGTTAGCAACGTGTCTTTGCATAGCTCTTGCACCTGCTAGGTGTGTTAATGGATACTTAAATCTTTCACCGTCTTCGTTTTCAATGTATAATGATTCAATATGTCTTGATCTAGAGCCAGGGATTTCTTCATCTACTTTGCCTGAGTGTCTAACTATTAATCTTGTTTTTTCTAAGTCTTCGTATGATCTTCTTGCTGTTCCTGTTAAACTTTCTTTGACATCAACACCTGCTAATTTTGTAATTCTGTTTAGTTCTTCCGACATTTCATCAGTATTTACCGTTTTGTTCGTATCTGCGATATTTTGATAATCTTGCTTCGTTAAGTTCGATTTAGTAATATCTCTTACATCAAATGTAAGTTGATGCTCCACAGCAAAGTCTTTTAGTTCTTTTAAAAACGCATACCATTCGTCTCTGCTATCTTCGTCAATTTTGTCTACTAAATTACGGTTGTAAAATACTTTCATATTCTCACCGTCTGCCAACGATACGCTTACTGCTCCATATGTATCAGCATCTTCTTTAAATTCAAATTCAAAAAATGTGGCTAAAGCAGGATCAGCAGTAGGAACACCATTTTCATCTCCTATTTGTACGTTTGAAAATTGTGATCTAATCTTGTTAAACAAATCTTGTGACGTTTTTGGGTTCATATAGTATATTTATAGTATTCTTATCCGTATAAGTTTGCAAATATAGGCATAGGCGCTGTCCATTCCGATGTTCTATCTGTCCATTTTTCAAAAATTTTAGGATCAAAATCTGCCAATACTTTCATCATACGTGTCATTAATAAACAAGCACTAACTAGATCGTCATGTTGTCCTGGTTTTGCCTTATAACTCATACCAGTTGCAACAAAGTCTTTTAACTCAGATATTAATAATTTCGAACAAATTTTCATTTTGCCACTTTCAACAAGTTCTTTAAATTTAGTACAAGCATCAATTTTAAATTTAGCAGTAGTATTAAAACCTCTTCTAAATTTTCTTCTATGTCCCTTTCTTATAGGTTCTGATAAAAACATACCCATAATGTTTTCTTCACCAATATCCATTACTCTCATTAATGCCGCTTCACCAATAGTATTGTTTTCCATTGAATAAAATATTTGTGGTGTTGCAGTCGAATCTTTTTCTATTATAGTATCGTGGATATGCTTATTAATTCCTTGTAATATTCTAACTTGTTGGTTCATTGGTGTTGTATTATGTTGCCATTCTGCTACTTGATCAAATGTAGGTAATTCAAACACTTGTATAGCCGCATAATCTCCTCCTGTACCCATAGCAGGATCTAATGAGGTCATGTATGTCATACCAGGTGTAGGCCTTTTAAACCAACGTACTTGTCCTGTTTTTTCTATTGGCAATATACCTTCCATTTCTGCCAATGCTATAGAGTTAATTAATGTTTCATCAAATATTATAAATTCACATTCGTGTTCCCGTCTAAATCTTTCTTCACCTATTCTAGCTTTTTCTGTATTTGCCCATTTGTCATCTCTGTCAGGGTGTTCTGACCAGTGAGCTTTCATGGCGTAGAAACCGTTAGTTCCTACAATTTGATCATTGCCATATTCGTCAAATTTTTTATTTGCTTCCTTCCAAATTAACGCAAATTGATCTTCGTCACTATTTGGAGTTGATGTAATCATACATTTACCTCCAGTTGATAGTGTAGGAGATAGTGAAGTCCAAAACTCTTTTGCTTTATCAGGCGGTTGCACGAAAGCAAACTCATCACAATATATCATTGTTAAGGACATACCCCGTCCAGTATTTTCAGTTGTAGTAGTTGCCATTATTTTTGAGCCATTATCAAATTCTATAGAGTTTCTATTATATTGTGTTACACCTGCTTTAATCCATGCTGGCAACATTTCATATGCAAATCTTACACGTGACATAATATCAGATGCACCTGCGTATTTGTGTGCCGCAATTAATATTGATGAATCTGGATGAAACATAGCATACCATATAATGTATCCAGCGGCGCAAGTTGTTTTACCTGTTTGTCGTGGTAGCATTGATACAGAAAATCTGTGTGAATTATATGATTCAATTAATCTTTTTTGAAAAGGATAAGGATGAAATGCCATTTCTCCTTTAGTTGGATGTTGTATTCTCATAAATGTTTCCATGAAAAACAACGGTCCTGTTTTAGGATCCATACACTTCTCAAGTTGTAAAACTTGTTCTTTAGTATATTTGTGTTTCTTATGAGCACGTTTAATTTGCTCTGAATCTAATGATACATACGCCATAGTAACACTATTTAATACTATTAATATGTTAAGAAAACTAACTGTTTATATCTAGATTTGTTAGGTTAACTGCACAAGGACCTTTTGCCGCTACATCAACATCAAATGTTATTTTTTGACCTTCTTTTAGGCCGTTCATACCAGCTAATCTAACTGCTGATATATGAACAAATACATCTTTTTCTTTGTCGTCTCTAGCGATAAAACCAAAACCTTTAGTTTCGTTAAACCATTTTACTTTACCGTTTATACTCATATTTTTTGATTGTTTTTATTTTTTGTCAGCGATTGCTTTTTTCATTGGTTCTTTTTTATCGCCATCTTTATCCATATCTAAAAAGTCTGGTTTTGCTTTTGCTTCAGCAACTTTTGCCGCTTCTTTATATGATTTTTTCCAGCCTTCGTATTGATTTCTTAAGCTATTGGTTAAATCCTCTTCGCTAATTTTATCTTCTACTGTTTCGTACTTACTAGCAAGTGGATTGTCACCTGGATATTCTTTCCTTACTTGTTGTTTTTGTTTGTTTAAACCACCTGAATGAACATTAACTAGTGTGTCAACATCTGATACTTTTTCTTCTGGTTCGTTTGCAAAAGTTTCTTCTGCTTTTTCTTCATCTGGTGCAGTAACAACGCCTCTCATTTTAGCCATTGCATTTGAACCAACTTCGTCGTCGCCAGCACAAACGTTACAATCTTGTGGTGCATGGTCTTGTTGTCCATCACCATCGTGATCGTGATCTGCATCGTTATCTGCTGTTGGTTCTTCAGCACCAATCATATCAGGTGTTACTTGTTGTACACCTGCTAATTTTAACATTTGCATTAACATACCTGCTTCTTCTGGGGAATCAGCAGTCATTGTTATTGCTTCTTTAACTGGTTTTTTACTTTCGTTTACTGGTTTTTTATCTTCTGTTGTCATTGCTTCTGTATTTAGTTCGTTTGATTCGGCTTGGTCTGGATCTAATTCCTGTGATTTATATTCATCTACTGCTTTTAATAAAGCATCTTGGTCTAATCTGTTTAAAACACCAGACACCATATATGCTTGGTCTCTACTAAAATTAATATCTAATTTTGAACCCATATTTAAAAATGCTTTGGTTCCTATAGGTAGTCCTTGACCAATTGTTTTTTCCTGCACCGGTGTTTCGGTTGTTTGAGGCTCAGCACTTGCCATTACTTCATCTGGTTCTGGCATTTCGTCTTTAGGTGAACCGTCATCTTCAAATTTTTCATCAACCATTTTCATTGCTGTTTCAATTTCATATGATTTTGGAAAAGGTGATTGTTTTGCATCTGCCGCCATTGCTTTTAATACATCTGCTTTTGGTTGTACTAAATTGCCATCATCATCAACAAATTCACCTACAACTTCTTGTGCACCAATATGTATATCTGACATTCCACCAGGTTCACCAGGTTGTCTATCTGCTTCTGTTTTTAAATTTTGTTCTGCCCAGTTTTTTAATTCTGATCGTCTTTTTTGTACTTCTGCCTTCATAGCAGGATCAGATCTTGTTGCAGGATCTAAATCTACATCCTGGAGTTGCTTCATTAATTCTCTATAATGTGCTTCATCACGTGGAGTAACAACGTTTCGAAATTCTTGAATTGGTGCTTCACTTTCTACAGCATTTTCTTTTACTTCTTTTGGATTTGTTCTTTCAACACTTTCTACAGCATCTTTAACTAATTCAGGTTTTGTTTCTGCAATTTCTTGTAATTTTTTTAAAACATCAATCATTTCCATGATTATTTCCTCTTTGGGTCTGGGTGTGGATTAGTTGCTTTTGTTAAAGGAGAATCTGCTGGTGCATCTTCTTTAGTTGTAGCATTTTCTTTCTCTTTTGGATTATCGTTTTGTTCTCTATCTTTTAATAATTCTTTTAATAAGCTCATGTTTGCTTTCGTAGAATGAAAATCTTCTGCATTTACTTTAGGTGCATCTGACATTTCAATATCTTGTAGTTTGTTTTTGTATTCTGATTTGCCTGCAACTGCCATTTGCTCTTGATATTCTTCTGTTGGTTCACCCGGTTTTCTTACAACAATCATTGCTGGAGAAATTTTCATATAATCTGCTAGGTATTCTTGCATTTCTCTAACTGCTGATGGATAATTTGTTGTTACATCAAATATTGTTACAGATTCATTACTTAATGCTGGAAAATCTAATGGAAGTGATTGTATTGGTGTTTTCTTTCCAGCTGACATTTTAGCAACTTCAAATTTTTGAAGGCAAGTTTCCATACGTGTTGCAAAGTCTTTGTCAATATCACCCGCTATTTTGACTTTATATTCATAAGTCTTAGTTGATTCTATTAAGTATTTTGCAAACGTGCTCATATTAGTACTATTTAGTCTTTCTTGTTGTCTTCGGTGTCGTCTTTCTTAAGTAGTTTCTTCATTAATTCGTTACGATCGGATATAACAAAGCCGTCGCTTTCTTCAACAGAACCCACGTCGTCTCCACCTGTTTTGTCTATCTTGAGCTTCTTAAGTTGTAGTTCAACCATTTTAAGTTTTTTGTCTATTTTAGAACCCTTTGCATCTATAGCATTACGTAACATAGTACTTGCAACTTCAAAAATACGCCCTGAATAACGTGAGTCTACGTTCATTCCTAAGTCCATTAAATTCTTATAACTTTCTTCAGCTTCAACAGCCAGTTTATCTAATTCTAAATCTGATAAATCTCCTAGTCCTTTTACTTGGGGTAATGAGGCCGCAATTTTGTCAAATTCAGCATAACTTTTTTGTAGATTTTTATGTGTTTCGGGATCTAAATTTTTTGATTTACCAATTGTGTTATTAGCATTTTCTTTTTCTTTTTTATCTACCTTTTTAAATTCTTCTTTAATATTTGGTAAATTTAATATATCTTCCAATTTTTTTGTCATTGTTTTATTTACTTACGTTTACCGTTATGAAATAATTGGTCTTCTGATACAACTCTAAACCGCATTCTATTTTGCTTGGCATAGGCGTTTGCCGCCTCCCATTTAGCCATGTTTATTACAACTTGTTTTTTCTTTCCCATACTTTTACCAGCACGTTCTAATGTTGTCTGGGACATTGGCTTAACCTCAATCATTTCAGCGTGTTTACGTCCTTCTTTGTCGTTATAAACAACAAAAAAATCAGGAACGTATATAGTATACTTGCCAGTGAAAGGATGTCTGTAAGGAATTTTAATACTTTCACTTGCCCATTTTGCAACGTTAGGATGTTCATCACATAATCTCATAAATGCTTGTTCCCAACTTGACCTATAAGTTGGTGTTTTTAATCCAACATATTTGTCTGGATGTTTTGGTGTAAATTTTCCTCTAGCGAATCGTGGTAACATTAGTCTATTATATTTCTAGACACAGTTTCTTTTGTAATAAGCGTTTGTCTCACACCCAACCTACTGGATTTGTATCTATTTGCGTTTAGTACAATGGTTATTAATTCAGAAAGTTGTGCTGGAGAAGCATAAGTTAATTTGTCAAGTATTACTTGTGGTTTTATGCTATCAATTTTTGCTTGAGATAAAATTACGTAAGCAGTTGATTCTGCCGCAGTTCGTTGAAAGCCTCTTTTAACAAAAAAAGCTATAGTTGCATCATACTCCCCAACATTGAATTGATACTCTTCTTCATATTGTGTTTTTGTTAATTTGTCAATTGTTTTGTCTAAATTGTCTTTTTCTTTTGGTGGTAAGTTTGTGTAAAAATCTGCCATTATAATCCTGCTTTTTCAGTTGCTATGCTTACATCTTGTGTTTGTCTGTCAATTTTTATATATCCTTCAGTAACAAGTTTTCGTATATCAGTAATTGCTTTGTTTCTATAAACTGTTTTAGTTGTATCTGTTGAAGCAGTATATTCAACATCAGATTCAGCTACTGTTAATCCTTTTCTAGAACCAATGTCTTTGTAATATATTCCAGATGCTATTTCGTCTTTAACATTAGAATCTGTTGTAACAAGATTATATGCTTCGTCTGCAGAAAGAAAATCAGTTGTATTGATTGCAGAATTTGTTATGACAGTATTATTTGCTCTGTTTTTATTATCAACAATACCTTTAGCAGTTGCTATTGCAACACCACCTGCCACTGCCGCACCAATTGAAAATGAACTAATAGGATTTGATATTGTACCTGCTTGTTTGCCAACTTCTAAAATACCTTTTTTTGCGATGCCTTTTAGTTCTGCTTTAACATCTTTTTTCTTCATTTTTTTAGCATTGTTATATGTGTTTGATGCACTTAATATTGCACCTAAAATATTTCCACTTTGTACATTTTTCATTACTGATCCAATACCATCAACAATACCTCCTGGTCCAAAAATACTATTTGTTCCACCACCTAATACAGTCAATGGAGACGGTTCATGATCGTAATGTATTGTTGCAAAACCTGGTACGTTATTTTTATTAATAATTCCTGATTTGTATACTACAGTTTCATAAAAAACTTGCATTGTGTTTGATAATATACCACCACCATCTGCCTGATCCAAATTGTCGTGAGCAAAAGAGCCAATTACAGGGTTTACAAGAGTCATTGATGTAAATCTTTGTTTGTGCAATACAAAGATTTCAATGCCTTTAAGAAAAGGTTTTTTTCTTTGTACTGGTGTATCTAAACCATATTTTGTATTAGTATAATTTTCTTTAGAATCATAATAACTGTCTTTTTGATTTGATATTTGTAAGTCAGAATTTACAGAAACAGAATCTGCAATATAATATTCATAATATTTTTTCCAAAAAGCGTTTACTGTGTCTGCATGATCGTCGTGAAAAACTATGTTTACTGGTTCATATTGTATACGTGTGGCCAAATACATTTTTTTATTGTATTGAATTTTTTCTTCCAGGTTCATTCCGTATCTCGGAAGATCACAAGACTTGACCAGCATATTAAGTTCATGTCTTTCATTGGATGCAAATTTTGTAAAGTGGAGCTCTTCATCTAAGTTGAATACTACATGAAACAGAAACTTCTGTTTTGGCATCAACTTATAATTGTCGTCTAGGTATAATCGTGATGCGTGTCGGAAGTCTTTCATTCCTGGTAGGTTGTCTTGGAACGCTTGTAAGTAATGGTTAATCTTTGGCATACTGTTATTTATAGCCACAAAAAAAGCGCCTATAAAGACGCTTTTCCTGTATTATAATTGCTACTCTAAATTTGATTAACCACCACCTGTACTTAACGTACCAATTGTTCTTGCTACTGCCGTACCAATTCCTGTACCTTGTGGTGTTTGTATACAGTTATCATATCTTACTGACATAGTAATAGTTGAAGGTTCTGATGTGTTGTATGCTAGTGTGTTGTAGTTAACGTTTTCAACATATGCACCATATAATTCAAATGTTTCTAATACATTAGGTGCACTTGAGCCGTTACCACCATCAAGCATTTCAATTCTTGCAACAAATTTATAGTCAATACCAGAAGCCGCCGATGCTTGTTCAAAGAAATCAAATTGTTTCTGTATTTGTTCACCAACTAGTTTAGTAACTGAGTTGTTAACGTCATCTCTTAAAGTGATTGTAATTGGTTCCCAAGTATGTTTACCTGCAACATATACTCTTGAGTTGTAAACATCTAATGTTACTTGATCAAAAGTTAAATTTGGTCTTGTAATATCCATTACTTGTTTTGTTAATTCTGATCTTGGTGTTGATACTCCAAAACCTTCCAGGATTGCTCTAAAACGATATTGTAGTTTTGGCATCAACAAGCCTTGTGATGCTGAACTTTGATCGTTTGCTAAAGGTACTGTAAATTTTGATAATGTTGATATTGCCATGTGTTTCTCCTATTTATCTAAAAATTAGTTCCCTAATTTTGCAATTTCTCCTGTGTTTTTAATTCTTAACGGTATGTAAATAAATTCAACTGATTTAATTGGTTCAATTGCTATATCAACATACAATTCGTTTCTGTCTATTCTAGTAGGTGTGTTGTTTGTATCATCACAAACTACCAAATAGTCATATAATGCTCGTTGACCAACTAGTTCTAGTAAGAATGATTCAATTGCTTGTTTAATTTCGTTTCTTGTTAATTCATCGTTTGGTTCGAATATAAACGGTTTAGCAACTGCATCTAATTGTGTTCTTAAGTAGACTGCTAGTCTTGAAACATTGATTCTATCTAATGCTGAACTTCCTGATACTTTAGTTAAGTTACCAAAGTTAACAATTCCTGCTCCTGAGAAGAAAGTAATTGGATTAATCTTAACTGTGTGCATTGTATTTCTCACTGACTCTGTTACAGATATTGTTTTAAATTCACCTTCACTTGTGTCAATATAACCAACTGCTGTTGCATTGTCTACAACACCACGTCTTGTACCAGCTGGTGCAAACCATGGATATGCCACGTTGTCATTATTTGCTAGTGTTCTTAACATCATGTGACTTGGTGGAACAATAATTGTTGCACCTGAATTGTCAGTTGTTTGTCCTGATGGATAAAATACGCCTAGATAATCACTTGCACTTACTAATCCGTCTTCACCGTTATCATTTGCCGCCGCTGAGTTATTTGCCCAATCTTGGATTGCTGTTGCTGTACCAACTAATCTAAATGGTGAATCACCAATTATAAATGCTGTATTATTTCTATCAGTATTTAAACTAATCATATTAGCAATAACTTCTGAATAACCCGGACAAGCAATTACGTTAAAACCTCGTTGGTCTTCTCTTATTGCTTGGTTAGTGTCTATCTCAGATTTTAATTGTTGTACAACAGTTTTTCTTTGTGCTTTTCTTCCAAAAGTTCCTGAACCATCAGCATTGTTACCTGATTTAGTAACCCATCTGTCTGGATAGTAACCTGCAACTGATTCGTTGCTGTATCTAATGTTACCAAGGCCAGCTGATCCTGAACTTGGATATTTTGCTGTTGTAATATAACTGTTATTGTATTCTTTAACATTGTATCCAGAACGTCTAGTGTTCCATAACAACATACCTTGTGGGTAGTTTGTTGGATCTGGTGCATCTGGATCTAAGAAGTTATCACTTAAAAGATCTTTAATTGAACTTGCCGAACCAGCTTGTGTGTTTCCATCCGCTCCTTTTTCTGTTGATATTTGCCATCTTGCATCTGCAAATAAAATACCGTCTTCTGTTGTTTGGTCTGCTTTGTCAACTAATTCCCAAGCCGCACCAGTTGTAGTAACTGCTACCTGGTTTGCTGTGTTAGTTGAACTTAATGTTGCTGTAGTATTATATTTGTAAAGTTTTGGATAGTTTTCTAAATCACTTGTATCAACCCATAAGTCTTTGTTAACAAGCGGAGTACCATCTGATTGCGTAGTTGGTGCTGTTGCTGAAAACTGTGGACCATTTGGATCAGATGTTGAGTTAACATCTACATAACCTCTCCAAGTTGTTCCATTATGTTCTAAAATGTCTGCTGAATCAATGTTTGTATCATACCATAATGTACTATCTGCTGGTTCATTACTTGGTGCACTTGAACTTGCTGTGTAACTTAATCTTTTCCAATTGGTTGCCATAACTTCGTTACCTACAGTTGAATCTTCTGAATCACCTGTTGGGGTAACATATAAGTTGTCAATTAATGTTGTTGAATTTGCTGTGTATCCACCGTAACTATGTGCCGCACTTGTACCAAATCCAACATCATCTAATGGTGTACCACTTAAATTATTCATTCTGAACTCACCACCTAGATTGTGTTTAATTTCAATTGCACCTTTGTATTCACCTGAAGTTATAACTGATGCTTCTAAGTTAGTAAAGCCAGCCGCCGCAAATGCTGTTACAAAGTCGTGTTCGTCACCTAGTGTTGAACCATCTCCAGAAACCATAGTAACTGTTTTAGCAGTATCTAATGCTTCTTGATTTTTTAATGATTCTCTAACTGTAAATGTTTCACCTGCTGTTGTACTTGGATATGTTGTTTTAGATGAAATTGTTGTTACTCCACCTTCATATCTCATTAATTGTAAGTCACCAACGTTTGGCGTATTATCACTTTGTCCATCAACTGTTTGTTCAGTTATATTGTATTGTGTATATAATGTACCTACGTCAATTGCAGTTCCACCGTTTGTTGGATCTATGTTGTAAATTGCTGAATGATTTGTTGCATATAATGGTGCACTTACACTTGCAAAGGCTCCACTTGCTGTACTGTAAAGTTTTGCAACAATGTTTGATCCACTGTTTGCTGATGTTGTTTTATGCCAAACAGAACCATTAGGTCTGTTTTCATCTGCAGTTTTCCAAGTTGGTCTGTTAGTATGTTTGTCTTGTAAAAATTTAGTACCATATTTTGTACCTGCTGTAATTCCTAAATCTGCTAAAAGTGTTCCTGATGCTCCAGCTTCAAATCTAATTGTGTTGTAACCAGCTGTTGAATCCCCAAATCCTAGACCGTTGTGGAATATTTCTAAGTTTCCAGTTGTTGCATGAACTGAAGCACTAATACCTGCTAACGTTGGACCATCTGCACCATCGCTTGAAAGGTTTATTGCTGTTGCAACATCTGATAATGCTGTTCCACCTGGTGTTACTGTAACACCGTTAACTTGCATCGTATGTCCACTAGTTACAGTAGTGCCTGATGCAACCGATATAACTGGTAGTGTTAAGTGCCAAGCACTTGATCCTACATGGTTCCAAGCATTGCCAGATGATTTTTTGTAAATTTTGTTTGAAACGTGAGTTGTGTTAATAGCATAGTCACCTTGTGAACCTATTGATGTTTTAGGTGCACCTGTTGATGCATTACCTACTAGGTCAGAAACTGATGTAATCAACGTTGGTGTTTTTGCTGTAAATTTTTGATCTGTTTGTGACCATTCAAATAGTCCAAAACTAGTTGATGCAAGGTCAAACCAGTATGTTCCATCTGTTGGGTCATCTGTTGGAGCTAATGAACTGCCAATTAACTCGGCAGTATCTATGTTTACTCTTAAAACATATGCTCTGTTGGCAATACCTAAAAATGAGTAAGCCGCTTGTAATCCGTATTCATTTAATTCGTAACCATGTAATGAATTTCCTGAAACGTCTGTATAAAATTTTGGATCTCCAAAAGTCTCTGTTAATTCTCTTTGTGAGGAAATTAAGTATGCTGTGTTGGCGTTTGCAGTTGTTGTTCCTGCCGCTGTACCAGTACCTGATCCTGGTGCTTTATCTTGTGATGATGCTACTATAAAAAGTGGTGTAGTACCCGCATCAGATGGTACATAAAAACTTTCGTTTATTACACTTACTTCTACTCCTGGTGATGTCAAAGCCATGTTTCGTATTCTCCTTGCAATTTATACGTATACTAGAACTATTTATGTAATCATTTGCATTTTACGACATTATTCTACAAATTTTGGTGCCTATATAGGCGACGTAAATACGATTATAATGATTATAGGTATAAGACCGTTATGTATACAATGTAAATCTAAGCCAAGAGCTTATGGATATAAAAAAGGTACAAAAATTTACTGGCATAAATTGTGTGATACTTGTAATCGTAAGAAGAAAAAGTTAAAAATTGGCGGCGTC
>Ga0080013_1002731_pt1 | contig 20055 bp, 27 predicted proteins | sample ETNvirenome_6_85_FD_69236 | JGI IMG/M metagenome (GOLD analysis project Ga0080013, IMG submission 69236) | Marine viral communities from the Pacific Ocean - ETNP_6_85 (SPADES assembly) (version 2) | ecosystem: Environmental > Aquatic > Marine > Oceanic | place: Pacific Ocean | collected 2013-06-19 | reverse complement strand
ATATACAGAGAGAGCTCCATACATTTGGAACCCCCTACCCCCGTAGGTTTTTTTTATTTTTTAATTTTTATTTCATCGGTTGGTGACGTTCTTTCCCGCTCTTGACTGCGTGACAGTGTGTGCAGAGTGCTTGAAATGGTCCTCGCCAGAAGCTCCCTCCTTGGCGCACAGGAACGACGTGATCGCACACATTAGCAAGTCTATCGCAATGAGCGCATATAGGATTGTGGGCAAGAAACAAAGCACGAAGCCTCCTCCAAGCCCTAGTATTATACCGCTTCTCTTTATGCTTTCTACCTTCATGTGGTGCTATCTTAGTGTGATAGACGTTAGCTCTGCTCTTCTTTGGTATCGATGCCATCACTTAGTTTATATAATTCAGATACTATGTTAAAGAGCTTCTCTTTCCTTATCTCACTGAGCCGTATCTCTTGTCTCCTGAGTGCTCCTGTAGTATCCTCATAGAACACGTCAGCTACTCCCTCAACTCTGTAGGCTTCTACGTTAGCTGCTATCTCTATGAGCTCCTCTGCTGTGTAGCTCATGGCTCTATGTAGTTAAGTAGCTTAATAGTTAGCTTATCTCCTATAGACTCCAGCCCTCGTATCTTCTCGCACCAGTAAGAGCATGAGCCCCCGTTCATGCTAAACGCTGCCGCGCTTTGCTTGAGAGTATAGCCACAGCTATAGCGGAAGTAATACATCATAACTCCTCTAATTAATGAGAGATCGTATTTACGGCTCAGGGTGTATAGACCTCTGGGATCATAACCCATCTCTAGAGCCATCTCTGCTCCTCTGAGCTTTATCCACTCGGAGCTCTTTATCTTACACTGTTCAGCAGTGTTTTGTACATAGTTCATCTACTTTCTTTTTATAATGGTTTGCTAATGTTTTGAGCTCCTCATTTGTGTACTTCCTAGAGAGCTCAGATCTATCTGCTATCTTTTGTGCTGTCCCCTCTCCATAGGTTCTATCTATGTACAGAGAGTGCTTATACTGTCTACCCTGGCAACCGATATTGCAGCTATAGCACTGGGGAGAACAGTTTTTAAGCATCCAGCGAGTAGAGTAGTATCGTCTACTCATGAAGTGACCGCACTGCATCTCTTTAACGTGCTTAGGAGGTGCGTTACAAGTCACGCACTGCACCATGCCATCACTATCTGCGTGGCTCCATCGTATGTATCTACTGAAGTACATATCTAAGTTTTTAACTAGCGTTTTTCGCTTTGTAGCTTTCTTTTTGCGCTCTTGCAATCTCCTCAAAATCTTCTCTGTTTAAGTGAACAAATCCCCCGGCCTCTTCTAGTGTTTTCTTTGGCTCTTTAATCAGCCCCGAGTCCTCTAGAGCTCTACTAACTTTCTTCCAGTTTATATGAGCTGTCTGGTACTCGTGAGCTTTTGTGTGCTCTCTTTCTCTCATGGGTACAGTGTGCTCTATCTCGTAATTATGGAGGCACTTAATGAGAGTGTTAGTAGTGAGGTTGCCATATAGCTCATATTTGCCTTGTCTTATGTGCTTAAAACACAGCAGTATCTCCTCTATTTTTAAGCTGGGAAAAATCTCTATTATATCATCTACAGCATCTTGTAGATCATCTTGAGTTAGAAAGCTACGAGTAGCATTAACTGAGCGTGTGAGCTTCTCTAATTGGCTCAAAAGTAGCATCCTGGTTGCTGTGTTATCTACACTTTTAGCCGATTGAATAACCATACCTTTAGAGAAAGCATCTTGAGGGCTTAAATCTCTAGCCACTTTATCAGCGACTGCTATTAATCCATTCAGCTGCTTTGTTAGCATCGAGTTTCGGTCTTTTTGTTTTTTGCTCTTTGAGAGGGAATAGTCCTTGCCATCCATGAGTAATTGAGTTATTTATGATTTTAATCGCTGTTTTATAATCTCCTCCAGAAATCTCTTGGAGGTTATGGAGTGCAGACTGCTCTCCTCGTGTGGTGTAGTTTCGAAGCTTCTTTTCTTTGCGCTCCAGGATCCAAACTCTCCATGCTTCTATAAAGTCTAATTCTTGAAAAGGATATATAATCTCCTCTTTTATTATTTTACTTATTACTTTACTTTTTCTTTTACTTATTACTTTACTTATATGTGCGTCAGATTGAGTAGTTAATGCGTCAATTTGAGTAGTTAATGCGTCAGATTGAGTAGTTAACGTTGCAGATTGAGTAGTTAACGTTGCAAATTGAGTAGTTAACTCTAGCACCCTCAGAGGCTTTTTTTGTGTTATTTTTACATAATTCTCTCTCGTTAGTTTAGAGATAGTTCTTGTAATTGAGGCTCTTGAACAGTGGCACTCCTCAGCTAGTTTTTTATTAGTTTTGAAGTATTGCCTCCCACCTTTAGAAAAGTTTTGGATATCAGAGAGTATGTACCTCTCCAGTAGTGAGAGCTCGAAAAGCTCCCAAATCTCTATATCTATCCAAACTCCTTCTTTCATGCTAGTTCCTCATCCCTGTACAGTACCTCTCCTATAAGCTCCAGCTTTGTAGTATCAGCTGTATCAACTATCTTATCTGCATATTTTAGCATAGGAGTAGGATTATCATTTATCCATCTGTAGACCGTTTTTCTATCCACTCCTAGAGCATCAGCGCATTTCTGCTGGGTGCCATACACCCTCCGGATATATTCCTGTATTGAGCTCATTTGTACCAGTTTGGGAGCTCTAAATACATAGGCTCGTTAGCACTCTCATAAAAATCGTAGCTCCTAGGTACGCTCTCCCCATCCCAGTCGCTGTACCAGGCCTTGAATAGAGCTATCTCTAGCTGCGCCTGTTTCAAGCCATCCTCCATCATCTCTCTACTTAGCTCGTATACTACTACTCCATGAGGAGCGTTAGGATCACAAGTGATGAGATAATTTGATATATCTCTATCTGGAAAAACCCCATGAGAGTACATAGCTAATTGCATATGATAGAGGTTATCCATAACCCACCTTTGTATCTTCTTTGGCTCGTTATCTGTTATCTTCAGATCAGCTATAAAATCTCTCCCTATAATATCAGCGTATCCATGAAACTTTACCCCATCCATATTCCACTTTATATGCTTCTCTACAGAAGTAGCCTCTTTGATGAGCTTACTAGCTAGAGGGTGCTCAAATATGCTCATAACTAAGTTTTGAGCTTCTAACACCTCACGAGCTGTAAATACCTTATCCTTTCCATGCTCTATAAGAGCCTCCTTATACTGCTTGTTAGCTCTAGTAGCTACATCTAGCACAACGAGCTCAGAGAGCTTCTCAGGCTCTAGAGTAAGTAAATGTGTTAACCACCCTCTACGCATAGCTGTAGACTGCTTAAACTCCCTCTTTTTATAGTGTGCGAAGTGAGCTGGAGATCTACTGAACTGCTTTAGACTAGAGAAACTTAGTGTTATCTTGTTTATATCCATTACTTCTCAAGTTTTTCAAGCCTATCATCTAAAGACTCAATCATCTTTAGCAAGTCCTCAATGGCTTTATTTTGATTGAGTGCTACACTCATGAGTGCTACGAGTTTCTTTTCAATATCCATTACTTAAATGGATTATCTCCAGTGAATAGACACTCTAGGTCTACTTTAGAAGCGAACTCTTGAGAAGCGAACATAACAGCCTCAGAGAGCTCAGATGGCTTACTAGGCTTTACGTAGTACTTAGTATCTAACCCAGCTCCTTTACGAGTTATTTTCAAGTCGTAGCTCAATGGATCGCCCTCTACCTCGTTGAGATTTGCTAACTCCTGGAGGATAGAGCGTGTAGAGCATTGCCATATCTTAAACGTTTCCTCCTCGTAGTGCCATACTCCAAATGCTGCGAAGGGCTTTGGCTTATCATCTGCTGTAAATGCCTCTTTTGGCATCTCTCCATCGTACTTCCAGCGGATAGGCTTGTTATCTTTCCAGACCTCTATACCTTCTAGAGGATGCGAAATTATGCGAATGGTTGCACTGTCATTAGGTGCGAATTTGAGATATCCGCTAGTAGCAGCTGCTCTCTCGTAATTGTTTGTTAAAAAAGTCATATTTATTGGTTTGATATTTTTCTATATACTGTGAAGCCTTTCTTCTCCTCTGCTAGATATTTATTGTTCTTAATATCGAATCTCTCTACCTCCATTTTGAGTAGCTCAACGGCTCTCAGATTGCTTTTTATCTCTCCGCTTAATACTGTGTACTTCTTTTCGGTTGCTATCTCTTGCATCCTCTTTAAGACGGTATCTAATAGAGAGATACTATAGTCTAGCTTTGAGAAAATTGTGTTCCTCCAGGAGCTCCAATCTGCTCTCTCTATACTGAGCTCTATACTTTGCTCTATCTCGTTAATCTGGAGCCTGAGAGAGGTTCTATCGTAAGAATGAACGTACCAGCTCAATCTCCTATATGTGCCATACACCGTTATAAGATTGGCGTTAACCATCTCGAATTGAGCGTTTAGATAGATATCTACTGCTCGTATAAAATCTTCTGCTTTTCTATAGCTTGAGAACTCGTAGAACTTTCCACTCACGTACACCTGGTACGCGCCATCCTTTTTTAGGATATCTTTATTTAACTTAATCTTATTACTCAAGGCACTAGGGGGGATATATTCGCTACCCCAGAGTAAAGTCTTGATTGAGCATTAATAAATCGTAAACAAGTTATGTTCACATAAAAAGAAAAGAGCTGACTAAAATCAGTAAGAAATGATTTTGAACTGAATTGAAAAGGCGTTAAAACCCTATTTAATTGATAGACAATAGAATCACGATGCAAATAGTTAACAACTTGTTTTGGCTCTCGCTGTAACCGTTGCCCCTTCTCAATACATAATTTTACTTTATGATAATTATCACGCACGTTATCCATACCGCAATTATAGGGTATTAAATGCCCTAAACCAAATAAAATAAGCAAAGTAATTAACAACAGTGTGTTAATACACCCAGATAACGTCTTGTTTTTTGTCCTTATCTAGATCTACATGGATAAACTTTCCCTTACCAGATATCCCGATTCTCCTGAACCCTACATATAGTAAGCTCTCTATAATAATAAGCCTACTAGCACTATCTGTACATGAGATATCAGCAGCTAGTCCTTTGAGATGAGAGGAGCTCTTGCTAACTGGATAGCCTTGTTTTTTAAGCTCGTTTTGGTGCTCTAAAGTTCTGAAGCCCGAAGTAATAACGAAAGGTATCCCAGCTGCATCTCTAGCTCTATCTAATAGATTCAAAAATGTTTTATCCATGACATAGCCTGTACCAGGTAAGTCTGGAGAGTCAAACTCCTCTAGCTTAAAGTGTAGCATCCGACTAGTGATATTAAAATACAGAGTAAATCGTGCCCGTCTACAGTATCATATTTTCTGAGCTTAAAGCGTATGTTAGCTAGATTGAGAGATATGATTAATATGTACGGTATGTAGCTCATTTGCGATTTCTCCTCTCAGTTATGATCCTCTCTACGTTTACCCATATAAGAGTGCAGCCTCCCACTATAGCGATAAGATAGTTTATATCTGCTATCCATACAGCAGCTCCCCATCCAGCCCATAGGAAGTTTAGCCCCCAGCAATTAGAATCTATCATGGCTTACTGTGATTAGCTCCTCCCGTTTCTAGTAGTGCTTTTTCCATCTCTATCATGAGAGCTGTCAATCTTTCTAGTTCTGCTTTTGTCATACTGCTGCTATAGTTATATCCGCTCCATATATCACTGTAATGTTAGAAGCTGGGAGTAGTTTAATTACACAATTTGCCGTGCTGGAGCTCGTGATATCTGTAATATCTATCAAGCTATTGAAGTCTCCTGTATCGTTAGAAGTGGAAGCTCCTGTAGTTTGGTTGAAGCTCCTAACGTTTACAGCTAGAGCTGTAGAAGCTGAAGCGTACACTTTAACGTGGGTAGCTTTGTAACCTGTAGGAATAGGGATAAACGCATAGAGCTCTGCTGAGGAAGCTGGACACCGTACCCCTAGTACATCAGTAGTATCATCCTCCACAGGCAAAGGAGCTCTAGTGTAATCGTCGTTCATAAAGAACTCTGTAGGCATAACTTTTAAGAGAGTAGTAGATCCAAACCATCCATCTGCTCCTCCTCCTCCTCCAGCTGCACCCCAGGAGAGCACCCCTGAACCGTTAGTCTTTAAAAACTCTCCACTAGCTCCATCTGCTAGAGAAGTCATAGCTCCTAGAGTGTTAATAGTTATTATCTCAGTACCAGCTCCAGCTTTAGACGTGGGGAGTATTATATCTATAGGAGCACTCCCTGTACTTGTAGTTAGTTGAGTTATTCCATAAGTATCTGTATCTACAAAGCCTAGTTTTGTAGTGTTATCACTTACTATGTTATCTGTAGCTGGTCCTTTAGTAGTTGGTAAAGGTCCAGGAGGAGGATTAAATAAATCTCCTTTGCTATTATCTTGCTCTACAGTTACTCCTGTGATATTACGAGTGAGAAACATACACTCTAAATCGTACTCACACCGATTGGCTATAAACTTGAGCCCTGTTACCTGAAAATAGTTATCTGAGTAGTCTGAGTTAGTGAGTATAGTATAGGGGTGTATGTATGTACGCCCAACCTGGTAGAGTGTACCTCTCTCCATCCTACTATGTAACCTATTAGCTGCTAGTCTTTCCTTTACTCCTAGTCCGTTAATAGAGAGGGAAGCTGTAGAGCTTTGTAGGTTCGTCCACTCCGTACTATCAACGTAATTAGAGCCGTTATTAATTTTGATAACACCTAAATCGTAATCACTTATCCTATCTCCTACTAGAGTAGTTCCCTGGTTAAAATCATAACGAGCTGTATCTGGATTAGTAGCTGTTATCTCTACAGAGCTAAACTCTTGCCCCTGTTCAGAGCTGTACTCTTGTATCTTGAAGTGATCTATCCTGTATTGAATAGCTCCTCCAGAGTTAGAAGTAGCTCCTATATCTGTATCCTCCGAGCCTTGCCAGTCTAAACCAGTAAGAGCTGCAGATATTTGCAGTCCTGTAGCATCTGCTGGGAGCTCAGGAGTTACAAATTGAAACGGTACAGAGAGAGGGAGCGCATAAGTCTGAAATAATGGATCGTATGTACCTATAATCTTATCAAAATCTTGCGTTACAATATCGAATGTAGCTGGGCTTGTATCCCATGACGGGTACTCTGCTTGTGCTCTATAGATAGAGAGCACGTCCCAGGGATCAGTAATATCAAAACCAGGCCACCCTACCTCTGTGAAATTACGATATTCTGTTTGTTCTATCCAGCCACTATCAAAGCCATAGTTTCTCTTTAGGTAGTTAGTAGTGCCTCCAGCATCTCCGAATTTAATAGTTAGCTCTAGCTTTACTCTTGCGACTCTATCAATATCTGGAGTGATCCATCCAAAGGGAGGAGCTAGATATACAAGTGTTCCAGATACTAAAAACCTTTGATCTTCGTAGTACTCTAGATCCTCATCTGATAGTACATCACTTGCAATAATTTGAGTCCTAGAGTACAGGCTATCGTGTACTAGGCTCCTCATCCCTTGATACTCTCTAGTCCTTACTACTTGCTTAAACGAGGGAGCAGAACTCCTCTCAAATCCATTGAGCTTCTCGTACTGTGTAGAGTTAGAGCCAAACAAAGCACTAATAGTAGTATTCGTTACTGTATTGTATGTAACCGTTCCGTCTCCTAGTATGTGATTAGCTACATCTATTCCGTTAGAGGCGTGAGATTGAATAGCTCCCAAAGGAACCCACCATATAGAGCCCTGAGCCATAAAGACACTAACGTTGAATGTGAGAGCTAAACTCTCCAGCACTTGATAGCATGAAAAGTACTGTTTTACCCCTTCGTTATCTTTATTATAGAAAGCATCGTGCGAAATCTTAGCGTTCTCTAGCTGTTTATTTTGAGCTCCTCCTATATCATCTTTATACTCCTTACCTATAAAGTCCTCAAAGAATCTCAGCTCTATGTCTGAAGCTCCCCAGATGCTAGAGATGTGCATCTTTTGGATGAGGTTGTGGAGGTGTTCTAATATAGTAGCTGTTCCTGTGTACGCTGCTCCATCGTTATTATAGTCTATCCCTTTGAGATTAGCTAATCCATCTACAGCTGTAAGAGTTACAGGAGCGAAAGGATAATCGTCTGGAATTACTGTCTGTTCAGGGAGTATCTCTCCACTCCACCACAGCTCGTTTGAGCTATCTGGATCTCTATATATCTCTATCCTAAAGGAACCCTCCTCGAAGCCGTCTAAATAGCCATAGAGAGCATCAAAGTACGTGCTATCTACTTTGGGGTGATAGAGTGTAATCTGTACTCTACTCCCTACTATAGGTTTGCATCTATCGTACTCATCAAAATCATAGGAGAGGATAAATCCATCAGGTCCGAGATTAAAAGCGTAGTTTGTATCTAAACCAGCTGAATCTGCTACTAAATCAACTTTCCAGTCTGTATCATTTATATCAGTAAATTCCGAGGTTGCGTATATATAAGCCATTAGAATCTGTTTCTATCCCTAGAAGCTCTAGAGTTACTTATTACTATATCATCTCCTGAGATACGCCCGTACACCTGAACCGTACTAGCTCCCATCATCTTTTTGAGCTTCGATATTGGCGCAATTACCTCAGGATCAATATGCGCATTTTTATTATCTCCTACCATCGCTAGAGTAGGTCCGTAAGCAAGTCCAGAACTCGCTAGAGCTGGGATATTTGCTAATAGAGCCTCTAGAGCTGATAACCCGATTAGAGCAAAGATAGGAGCCGTTAATCCTCCACTCTGCTTATTTGCTATGTTAGAAGGGCTTGTGGCGTTGGCTATTACATTAACCCTCGCTAGAGCTATAATAGATCTTATAGCATCTTTAGCAAAACTCTTGAGAGCTTCTTTCCCAGTTTGAGCTCCAGCAACCATCTCTCCGAATGTAGCACCTAGAGATTCCGCTAAACCTTGAAAAGCTATCTCCGTAACCTCAACTCCCTCAGCTATTTCATCGGTTGCTACCTTAAAGTCATTTAAGAAACCTAATAAAGCGTCTGTATTTTGTACGTTAAAAGTTTGCCCTAGTGCATCAGTGAGCTGTACTATAGCTTTCTTAGACTCTAGAACTGCTCCAGGCATCTGATTAAAGCTGACTAATAACCTCTCTATCTCTGAGCCAAATATCTTCACCTCCTTAATAGAGCCTCCCACTCCTCCTCCAGCTTCTCCTCCAGAGCTAACGTCTTGAGCTTTTGAAGCATATTTCTCTAAGAGGTCTAGCTTCTCCGCTTCAAACTCTTCGATTAATTTAAGCGTTTCCTTTATTCTAATTTTTGCCCCTCTAACATCTCCATGCTTTCCGAGCCAAAAATCGCCTCTATCAAATTTCTCTTTTCGTTTAGCACTCCTTTCCATCTCAACGAGTAACCTAGCTTCCTGGTCTGCTAACTGCTTAAACAGGTCTTCTCCTCGCTTTTGAAATGCTTTTTCTAAATATGATCTACGTAGAGCTTTAGTATAGTCATCTAGATTTTTAACTAGATCCTTATAAGTTGTATTTTCTGCACTGAGATTTGAGAAGTGTGTGCTATCTATAACCTCTAGACGTTTTAAAATCCTCTCTTTATCCTTTAGAGAGATATTAGTGTCGTTATATGCGTTCACTAAATGCCTAACCTCTGAGCTTTGACTATGCACAGATTTGTTAGCTTTCTCTAACGTTGTTTCCACTTTACCATAAACCTTCCTAACGTCGTTAATGATAACAGTTAAAGCTGTCATAGCTAAAACAGCAGCCGTTATAGGACCTCCCACAAATGAAAACAAAGCTATCATTTTAGGTATCATAATAAGTAATGGACCTATAGCAGCCGCTAGTCCTCCCATTATTAAAATAATCTTTTTAGTTTCTGGAGATAACCTCGTAAAGCTCTGAGCTAAATCCACTACGTAATCTAATAGGTCACTTATTATAGGGAGTAGATCCTCAGCTAGAGCTGCTCCAGCTAGTTTCAAGTTATCTAGAGCTGTACTAAATTTGCCTGTAGCAGTTTCAGAGAGCCTCTCCATAGCTCCATTAGCCATACCTCCCTCCTCAGATAAGCTCTTTAAGTAATCGTTGAATTGCTGAACAGTAACCGCTCCAGCTCCGAGCTCCGAGGGGAGAAGCCCAGTAGCATCTGCTAAACCTTTGAACACTGGGATACCTCTCTCCGCTAATTGGTTGAGATTCTCTAGCTCTACTTTGCCCTTCGCATTAACCTTTGCGAAGATAGCTGCTATCTCATTTATAGGCTGTCCAGTAGTAGCTGCTATATCTCCTAGAAATTGGAGCTGTTCGTTTACCTCTCCTATCCCTGTACCTGAAGCTATAAGCTGACGAGCTGAAGTAGCAACGGCATCTATTTGAAAAGGAGTTTTTGCAGTGAACTCATTGAGCTGCTGCATCATCTCTCCAGCTTGTTTAGCTCCTCCAGTGAGAGAGATAAAGCTAACCTCCATCTTCTCTAAATCTGCTGCGCTTTTGATAGCCATAGCACCCACCCCCAAAATAGGGAGCGTTACAGCTTTAGTCATTTGAGTACCTAGAGCTGTGAAGTTAGAAGTCATAGAGCGCATATTGCGCTGCACTTTACCTAGACTCTTATTAAGATCTCTAGTATCTGCTCCTATCCTTACTACTAAATCTCCGAGCTTTGCCATCTCACTTATTTTCGGCTAGAGCTTTGAACATATCCCAGCCTCTGTTATCATTCTCTATCTTCTCCTGAGCTTTCTCCCAGGGGAACACAGTTAAATCTTTAGGAGTAATCTTACTCCCTTTCTTTGTGTGTACGTTTAGAAGTAGAGCACTTTGCCACCTGGTACGCTCCCAGTTGGACCGCTCCCTTAGCTCCTCGCTTTCTTTCTTTCCACGCACTGCATTACCAAACTCCTTAAAAGTAAGTGAGTAAAGAGATTTAGGACTGAGCCCCAATAAGCCCAGCCCTAACTCCTCTATTCTATCCCAACTGAGGGGATCACCTCCACCTTCTTCTTTTTTTTTCCACCGTCCGTAGTACTTCCCATCGCTTCCTCCATAACTGCTATTAACTGTGGTAAGTCTTGTACCGTAATTAATCCCAGCCACTCCTCAACCTCCATACTAAATTCCATCCCTTGAGCTAAGCACCCATCTACTACAAAGTAGTAAACGAGCTCAGGTATTAGAGTGATATCAGTAGCATCTACCTCAACCACTTTAACCCCTGTTTCTTTCTCAAACTTTCTCCAGGCTCTCATAGTAGCCTTTACTGGATAGCTTTTGTTATCGAGTGTGATATTCATTATGAGATAGCTGCGTAAGTTACCGTACCAACAGTTTCTAACGTCACGCTATATGTCGCTTGATCTTCCACCCCTCCAGAAAGGTCGCAGCTAGTAACATAAGCCTCGAAAGTAAATGCATGATCTCCAGTGTTCTCAGTTGTAGCTGTTCCTATCATCTGAGTGAATTTAGCGTCTAGCTTAGTTCCTGCTAATTGCCATCCTATAATATCAGTATATCCAGAGCTTGCATCTGCCTCCTCAAAATATGCTGTAAAGCTGACAGTTACTGATACCCTTCCAGGCATTACAGCTTTATAACCTCCATCCTCTTTCACAGATGTGTCCTTCATTTCAGACGAAACACTTATGCTACAGTCAGTTACGTTATCCACCATGACAGGAGTACCCCCGTCCTCATCGAGCATAATCCGTAGATTGCTCCCATTAATTAAACCAGTTGTTTGTGCCATTACTTTTTAGCTTTTTTTTTGCGCTTATCCCCTCCGACTAGTGCAGTTATTATAATATCAATCCATCCAAAAATCTTTACCGCTGGATTGTCTGACGGTACTAGAGAGAAGATAGCTCTAGCTGCTATTAATAAGGCAAATAAAATCGATTGCCAATGATCTACAAAAATATCCATTCTATATTGTTTTTATGCGTATTGAGTAGTCCTGAATACTAGCCCAAAGTTTACGCGATTCGTTTACATCCATTTGCTCGCTAGTGTACTGGAGCCCACTTATCTTGACTCCGTTGTATGTACCTACGGTCCTATCTAGAGCCTCCCTAACAGCCACTCCTAGATCTATTGCTTCATTGTAGGAATCGTGGAAGCAGTACACCTCTAAATTAGCTACGTCTACTCCTCCTGAATCCTCCTTTACATCACTGGGAGCGTTGCTTAAAATAGAGTACACGATATAAGGCGCATCTATATTTGGAGGAGCTAACTCTGGGAAGATGTTAGTACTCACTTCTCCTGATACAGTTGCATCATTTGAGAGGATGTTATATATAGCTTTCCCTACTATCATAACCCTCGTACATATTTAGCAAAGTTCTTTCTCAATAGTATCTCCTGGAGTTTTAAGCTCCTACTCTCAGTGGCTTTCATCCCTCTAGAAAATACTCCACTGTTTTGTGTTTTATGCTTACCTCCGAACCTTGGACCGAAATCTCCTTTCTCTACTATGTGAGCGTACCAACCATCGGCACTCTTTTTAGTTTTTCTCCTCCCTATTGCGTTGGTTCGTGGACCTCCTAGAACAGTGTTTTCGTTTCTATTAGGTAACCATGTGCCACCAGACCTCCTGAGATTTCCCCTCTTTTTATTCTTACCTCGAAACATAGATTTTTCAAAGCTCCCATCTTTAACATTAGCTTTTATATAGTTGCCATATACAGCTCCTACTCTGTGTCCGATATCCTTCAGAGCTTTAGAATCTTTCTCGCTCCATTTAGCTATCTTATCTATCCTCTTAAAGAGCTCGTTTACTCCTGTGACTGTTACTGTGCTCATGAGTTATCTCGTAATTCTGTTATTACTCTGAGCTGGTCCAACCTTCCCACTTCCTGAACTCCTAGAATATCGTATATCTTGCTGTCATAGCTCACTCTATAAGACGCCTCTAGAGCTCCTATAGATTTTGAGGAGCGTATAAGAAAAACAACATTTTGATATGATAACACTTGCTCTCCACTTACTCTCTCACTTGCTGATGGTTTGCGCTCTATAGCAGCCCACACCGTAGCATAAGTGCTCCAGGTAACCTCCCTCTCTCCATAGTCATTAGTAGAGGTTGTAGGTCGCTGGAGTGTTATCCTTCTATCTAGAGCTCCTATATTCATCTCAGGGATATAACTCTATAAGGATTTAATATAGCCTCTATTCCAAGTGGAATCTTTGATGAGCTTGTAACTATTACAGCTCTCCTATTTTCGTAGAAATGTGCAGATAACATCTTTATTGCGTGAACTACTGGAGGAGGGGCTGTATCTCCTAAAGTTCCAACTATAGCTACTGCATTGAATCTATCTACTTCTGTACTAGGAGGATCAATAAAGGCTATGCGCCCTGGCTCCCTGTGAAAATCAGAATAGTATTTATCTGCTGAAAGAGTCTGAGAATCTCCAGCGCTATCATAATAAGTGATAGAAGTTACTGTTTTAATACCCATAGGAACCTCCACGTTATGGAAGTAGTCTAGTCCTAGATTAAAAACAGAACTAGCAAAATGTCTACCTGTGTAATCCTGAGCAGCTTGAACAGCTGCATCTATTATAGCTGTTATAGTATCATCCTCATCAGTATGCTCAACACGTAAGAACTCCTTCATATCTGCTAGAGATACTATGTCCGTTCCTGTAGGTTGTGTGGTTATTCTAAACTTCATCTTTGAGAGGATTAATAAAAAAGGGAGCGAGTAGATTAACCCACTCCCCTTCTCACCTGTTATATATCTACTATCCCACGTTAGTTATTCCAGCGAATGCTCCAGCTTGACGCACCTCGCAATCGTAGAACTTGTTCAAGTGGAGAGCTATCTGAGCTGTTCCAGCATTTGAGTAAGGATCTACTAAGAGATCTAAACCTCCGAAATATGCAAGAACGAGCCCCTTTGCCCAGTCACCGAAAATAATATCTCCAGCATCTGCTGTACCCTCTGCTAGGTTAGGAGTAGCTACAGCTGGGAAGCCGTCGAAACTCTGACCTGTCCAGAAAGCGTTAATATGCTCTACTGAAGCTAGAGCTCTTGAAGCTGCCCAACCTTCAGGATTCATAGCCCACTTACAACTAGCCATCGTACCTCCTTCAGCTAGTACAGCTTTCTCTAAATCGAATAGATTTGCAGCAGTTAAAGAACCGCCTCCAGCTACCATAGTTAACCCAGCTACAACTTTAGCGAATGCTGCTGTATCAATAGTTGTATTAATACCAGCTTGTAACTCTGAAGCGATGAGTGAATCTACGGCACTTCCTCCCTGAGTGATGAGCATTTTTGAGAATAACGTCTTATTCGCTACACGAACTGGAGAGAGATTAACCTCGTCTAGTTCTAGCTCAGAATTAGCTGAAGCACTTACCTCAGTCTCCTCTGTACCTATAGCCTTATTACTCACTCGTGGGAACTTGAGATTTCCTGTAGCTCCATGAATAGTAGTAGCTCCTAGCTGCTCTATTACTGTGGGAGCTCTAAGAGCCTCTATTACTCCTGGTACGTTAGTAGGTACATATCCTGAGCCATCTCCTGATCCAGCTTGGAAATCATCAGCACCTCCAGCACGAAATAACGCTTTCTCTGGTATACCGATTTGACCGCTCATCTGTAGACCTCTAGACTGCATCTCACGCTGCGACTCTTGAGCCCACTCCGCTTCTGCACCTTCTAAACCTTTACCGAGAGCTACTGTATTAATAGCACGAGATAAGCTAAACGAGCGGTTTACTTTGTCCATCTCTTTAGCCTCACTCACTGAGTTACCAGCAAAACTAGCTTGACGAGCTATCATCTCCTCGTGAGCTGCTCTGCGCTTTATCTTGTTATCTAAACGAGCTATTTCATTCTCGAGGTAGTCCGCTCTCTGCTCCTCCTCATTTGTGAGCTCTCGCCCTTCCTTATCCGTTCCCTCAATGAGAGATACGTGCTCCTCGTAGTTCTTGCTGCGAAGAGCCTTCATTTCATTTAAGTTCATTTTTTTTCTTTTTAGTTTTTGAACTGTTACACATTTATCATCTTCGCTGCTTTCTACTTCAGCTGTTCTAATTTCGTTTGGCTCCTCCTCTTTTCGTGCAGCCACCGTAGCACTCTTATATGCTGGGTATGTTACTGGGCTAACATCTAAAAGTTTAGCCACCTTTTCAACCTTTCGCGTACTCCTATCCTCGCTCCACGTTTGCTCCTCAATAGTAAACGCAAAGGAACTTTGAGAGATATCCCCTCTTTTAATAGAAGTGTAAAGATCTTTCGCATATTGCTGCTCTCCTAGTTTAACTCTGTACTTTAATCCATGTTCATCTGTAGTGAGCTCTAGAGTACCAGCTGAACTCCTCCCCAAGATTAACGAGGGATCGTGATTAATAAGAGCTCTCACGTCATCCCCTAGAACATCATCGAACGCACCAGGAGAGATACTCTCTCTAAATACTCCTAAATCTGTCTCACTGTTATAAAGAGCTGCATAGCCCTCTATAATCATCTCCCCGTTCTCCTCTCTTACTTCTAGAGTAGAATCATGCTTTGAGTAGTGAGCTCCTGTTAATAGCTCCTCTCTATTTTCATCTTCCATCTTCATTGCTTTTAGAGATAGCCTCACTGTAAGCTCCGAGCTTATCTAGTGCTATCTGATTAACTTGAACAGTGTGAACATCTCCTCCCTCTACTGGGTTGAGCTGCTCCTCCGCTCTACATTCATTTATTGAGAGCACTCCAGCTTGTAACATCTGAGAGTAGTAGTTTGCTCTAGCTGCACTATCTCCCCTTTGTAAATCTGAGAGCTTGAACTTGCTGTATATTACTGGACTATCAAATGAGGGGATGAGCTTTCTGTCTATCTCTTGCTCTACTCTCTGAGTCCAGGGAACTATAGTGTGACGAGCAAACATGAGATTCTGCTGCTCTACATTGTTGTATGTAGTCTGAGAGGGGAGCTGAACGAGAGATGGAGGAACTGAGAAGATTCTACATATCTCTTCCGCTTGGAACTTACGAGTTTCTATGAACTGAGCCTCATCAGGTGAGATACTTATCCTCTGGTACTTGAAGCCGAATGGCATCAGTTTAGTTCCAGCATTAGCTGCTCCACTATTCCAGGAGCCTTGGATCACATCCATCTGCTCCTTTTTGAGAGGCTGCTCTGAAGTTAGTACTCCAGTCATTTGTCCACTTTGCCCAAAATACTCAGCTCCAAAATCTTGAGCACTTTTAGCTAGTCCTAGATTCTCTCTATGTAATCTAATCGGACTCATCCTCTGGAGGTTGCATATCTCTAGCATATTCTCAGGGCGTACTATACCCACATCCTTAACGCTGTACACTTTCTCTCCTTTGACTGCTCGAAGATCTACATCTGAGTAATGAACTGGGATGAGCTGTGTAGCATAGCCTCTATCGTCTCTCTCGATAATAGCATACCCCATACCATAAATTACAGCACTAGCTACTATGCTCTCCCAAAATTCATAAGCTGTTTGGTGTTCGTTAGGCTTAACCCTTACCAGGTTGTACGCTGGATGTACGTTAGCGATAACTACATTCTCCCCTTCGCGCTTGTATATCTCTAACCCTAGAGCAGCTATAGTAGAGGCTATCTTGTACACACAAGCATAGACAGTACTAATAGCCATCGCGCTGTTTTCGTTAATTGTAGCTCCTGATTTTGTGAGAGGATATATCCCCACCTCAGCAGCTAAAGAGTTACTATCGTACTTCGCTACTCTGTAACGAAACAAAGCTCTAAATCTATCTCCTAGTGTACTCATTCGCGCGTATTATACGATATTCAAAAGGGGGTTGTCAAGTTTATAGAGAGAAAACTTCTAGTAAATAATCGTCATCTCCTTCAATGGTATTTTGTACATAGCTGTTCATAGCAATAATGGAAGCTATAACTCCATCTACTTTCTTATTTTCTTTCGATTCTTTTGTAACTCTCTTGTTTTCGTTTACGTCTGTATAGATAACAGCACAGCCCATTTGCCACCGTAAACACTTATTACCTCCATGAATAATCTTGCCCCTCATAACTTCCATCTCGAACTCTTTAGTTGGTCCATTCATGCTCGTAATGTTTTGAGCCATAGGAACCATTACAATATCATCCTCTATGAGCTCCGCTACTATGTACGTGCTAAACCTAGGATCGTAACCTATCTCTCTCACATCATACTGAGCGCATTGATCCAGGATATGCTGCTTTACTATTCTGTAATCTGTAACGTTTCCAGGAGTGATAGTAATATCTCCCTCTCTAGCATAGTTGATATAATCTATTCCCGCTGCGAGTTTTTTGCTATGAGCTTTCTCTGAGTTTACAAACTGGTGTACAATGAGATAGAAGCACTCCCTCTCATCATCTCTAAACAGGAGAGCAAATGCAGTTAAATCTTGAGTACTAGCTAGATCTAATCCTCCGTAAGCTGGGAGATTTGGGAGTCTATCCATCGGTATCTCCTTTGCTCCCTTCATAAATATCTCATCTGGTATCCATGATGTTTCTGCACTAGTCCAGATATTGAGGTGTAATCTAAGGAAGCTATTAATCATTGAGGGATTGCTTTTGGCTTTCTTTACTGCATCCTCGAAATAAGCTGCATTGCATATAGTGCCATAGCCTGGGTTAGCTTTTCTCCACGTGCTCTCTTTAGTCCAGTCATCATCGGGATCAGCTCGATAGAGTACAGGGAGAAATGTATCATCCTCTATGCTTCCAGATAGTATAGCTTCTGAGTACTCGTGCATCTCATAGCATATAGAGCTCCTATCGTGTCCAGCTGTAGTGAGAGAGATAATGAGAGGTTGCCTCCTAGCTCCTACTGAAGTAGTAAGTACATCCCAGAGCTCTCTATTTGGTTGAGTGTGGAGCTCATCGAAAATAATACCATGACAATTCAACCCATGCTTTGTGTATGCTTCGGCACTTATACTCTTGTACCAGGATGATTTGTACTCTATTGTATTGCGTAGCACCTTACACCTAGAGCGTAAATGCTTGTTATTGTTAATCATCTCTTGAGCTATATGAAAAACGATATTTGCTTGTCCTCTATCTCCAGCAGCGGATATGAGCTCTGCTCCAGGCTCTCCATCTGCAAAGAGTAGGTAGAGGATGAGAGCTGCTGCGAGATTGCTCTTTCCGTTCTTTCTTGGTATCTCTACATAACAAGTTCTATACTTCCTGAGCTTGGTATCTTTATGCTTCCAGCCAAAGAGAGGTTTTACTATATCATCTTTTTGCCACTGCTCCAGCAAAAATGGAGCTCCAGCTAACTCTCCCTTAACGTGAGTGCAGAACTTCTCGATAAATAAAACAGCTTTATCTGCTGCGTCTGAATCGTAGTAGTAGCTCATAGGATAGACAGTTGAGTGCTGTTATTTTGTGAGCTTATACCTTTAGCACAGTTAAGGATGTGTAGTCCTGTTTTTGGCTCTACGCTGTTTCTTAATAATAATCGACCTTGATAATTAGGAATCGGTATACCTAAATACTCAGATAACTCCTCCGCTGTACTTCTGGAGATATCAATGTTTTTAACCTCCAAAGGAGATACTCTAAAATTAGCCCAGAACGGGTGCCTCCCAATAATAAACTCAGGCTTTATAAGATAGTCATAATAAGGCTTTACGTTTTCAATTACATATTGCCCCTTATACCATGAGCGTAGTAATATGATTTGTTGATATAAAGTTTGATCTATATACTGTTTTACGTTTTGACTATAGCACAAAACCGAGTGCGATGGGCAAGGAGGAGAGCTCCAAATAAAATCAAACTCCTCGAAGTGATCTAGGAGGTAATAATGAGCATCCGTTATTATTACATTATCATTTGGAAATTTAGCTTTGTAGATTCCCGCTATTCTAGGATTAATCTCTACAGCTGTAATCTCGTGCTCCTCTCCCCATAAATGCCTATTGCCTCCTATGCCTGAATATAAATTTAATATTCTCATTGCAAAAACTCCTTGAGCTCGTCTGAATCTTCTAATCCCTCTCCAGCCCATTTCTCTAGTCGAGCTATTATAGCTTGTTTCCGCATCCTAGCTTCTTTGAGCTGTTGCCACTCTGGGCGCATCCGAGAATATACATCTCCGCTCTTACCTGTTACCATGTAGCAAGTGCCATGCACATCACAGTACATCTGTAAAGTTTTCTCCTCTGCTTCTACGCATGAGAGAGTATAGATTAAACTCTGCACTCCAGGAGTGAGAGTCTTATGTGCTCCGTACTGTAGGAGCTTGAGATCGTAAATCGATTGTTGTAGTTCTGTCATGATATACTTTTTATTATTTCAATACATAGCTGTTCAGGTATTTTGCTACGTTCATGGTTATTTTTTAATCCTTGTGTTCCTGTCTTAGATCCTCTAGGAGCTCTCTCATGATGGCAGTTTTTATTACCATTATGGCACTCTGCTCTAGGGAGCCATCCATTAGGATTGAATATGTTTGCAATGTTGTTGCTCCAGATATCTGTGGGTTTAGCTCTAGCATCTCCGTACTTACAATACCATACTGTACATCTATGGAGCCTCTGCATAAAGCTAACTTTTCTCATCATGCCTCTGGGGTTTTCTATGTACCAGTACTTAGGATCCACTACTCTAATTATCTCTAAAGTCTTATCTAGTATTTTAAGCCCTTTCTCTGCTGCTTCTGTTTTTGGCTCTCTGTTTTTATCCCAGTGCTTACCGATTGAAGCTACGCTAAAAGTTGTGCATGGAGGAGAAGCCCATATGCAATCTATGGGATAGACTAAATATCTAGAGATAGGTATCTCCAGGATATCTCCTACAATATCAATATTACCGAACTGCTCTAAATCGCACGAGATGACAGTGTGTCCAGCAGCCTCAGCTACTTTGCCTATGCTCCTGGATCCCGCGAATAGTTCTAGTATTATCATACCTTCTAGTTTTGAGTTATAAAATCGTACAGATCACGCTGCTGCTAGCCAAGGCTCCAAATGAAATCGACACAGGAGTATTGTCTCCCCACTTCTGAAACTCTACATATCCTTCGAGCTTTTCAGCATATAAACAGTGGTTCTCATATCGCCTTTTTGC